>Ga0180007_10004177_pt1 | contig 15469 bp, 10 predicted proteins | sample MM_PC_MetaG_FD_121122 | JGI IMG/M metagenome (GOLD analysis project Ga0180007, IMG submission 121122) | Groundwater microbial communities from the Aspo Hard Rock Laboratory (HRL) deep subsurface site, Sweden - MM_PC_MetaG | ecosystem: Environmental > Aquatic > Deep subsurface > Groundwater... | reverse complement strand
TTTGCAAAAATTGTGTTCGTTTATGGTTCTGAGGTTCACGGTTCAAGGTTAGAGAATAAGAGGATTAACCGTGAACCTTGAACCTTTTAACCCCTGAACCTGAGTAGTTACTTTTTTGTAAACCAATTTCTTTTCGGTATAGTTAAATATATTATATAGGAATTTCCTTTTTGGGACGCAGATGAAGGCAGATTTTCAAGATTTTAAACATATAGAATTAACTCAAAAATTAATCCTGATAATCTGCGAAGATCTGCGTCCAATTAACTTGTCTCTGTGACTTTGGTGTTCTCTGTGGCAAGATTTATTTTTCTATGGATAGGAGGTAAAGATATGAAGAAAGGGTTTTGCTTGGGATTAGTAGTAATGTTGATGGGGGTTTCTGCCGGGGTTTGCTTTGGTGAGGAGGATATAGCTACTCTGCAATCAAAGGTAGCGGAGCTGACAAAGGAGAAAGAGGAGGTGCTTTCGAAGTATCAGGTGATGATGGAAAAGAGGCTCAAGGAGACTGAAGCCAAAGAGGAATTGACTACAAAGTTCACGAAGGAGCAAGAGAAGACCAAAGCACTTGAATCTGATTTAGCCATAAGGTCCACTACAATAGATGAGCTAAAAAAGAAGCTGTCGGATTTAGGGGTGCAGTTGGCAGATTATGAGAAGGATAAACAGCTCATCAGCCAACTCAAAACCTCTCTTGAAAAAGAAGGCTCTCAAACAAAGGAGCTTGAGGCAAAAATAGATGAGCTAAAAAAGAAGCTGTCGGATTTAGGGGTGCAGTTGGCAGATTATGAGAAGGATAAAGAGCTTATCAGCCAACTCAAAACCTCTCTTGAAAAAGAAGGCTCTCAGACAAAAGAGCTTGAAGCAGAGCTTTCCGCAAAAGTGAAACTTTTAGACCAAAGGCAGGCAACTATTGAGGCTTATAAGCAGAAAGAGGCTGAGATTTCAGAGCTGAAAGAGTCTTTGGCGGAGCAGAAGATAAAAGAGGAAGGGCTTTTGGCAGACCTAAAGAAGAAGATGGAAGAGAATGAGGTTGCTCTATCTGAGTATGAGACAAAGACAGCTAAAGCAGAAGGGATTAGAAAGGAATTGGAAGAAGAGAAGAGATTTGCTAATGAAAAGAAAGCCTCAGAAGCAGACTACGAGCTCAAGGAGGCAGAAAAGCTCCTTGCCTATGCCACAAATCTTTACCAGACCAAAGAGACTCTCGCATTTGCTGTCTCCGAGCTGAATAGATATGTTGATTGCTATCCAGGTGGAAAGGATGCAGATAAGGCTCTATTTATGACTATAGAGGCTTATGATGAGCTTAAAAATCCTGCTTTCTTTTTGGCTGCTTACTTGAATCTGCTTTATCTCTATCCAGAGAGTCAATTCGTAGCAAAGGCAAAGGAGAAGATAGAGAAGCTTGCCAAGCAGAAAGAATATAAGGATTGCTTAAGTGAGATACGAGCAATATCTGTGGATGGGGCAGAGCCAAGAGAAAAAAGATTCTTTGATTATCTAAGCTATTTGAATAAGATGACAAACCCTAAGCTTTGCGACTACATCTTGTCCCAGGCAGAAGCCTTTCTCACTCAATATTCAGAGAGCAAGTTCGCACCCTCTGCTGCGACTATAATTGGAGACTCGTTAGTTAAAGCGAATAAGGATTATGAGGCTATCTCGTCATATTTTAAGGTTATCTATCTCTATCCTGATTCTTCTTCTCTGGCAGAGGTGTATTTTAAGGTAGGTTTAGTCTATCAGGAGCAACTGAAAAAGTATACCCGGGCAATAGATGTCTATCAAGAGGGGATAAAAAAATTTCCAGAGCATCCTTTGTGCTCCCAATACTTCTTTGTTGTGGCAAGCCTTTATCAGGAGGAACTAAAGGCATATCCTGAGGCACTGGTAACCTATCAGCGAGTAGTAGATGAATACCCTCAGGCACAAAATGCACCTCTGTCTTTGGAAGAGAAGGCAAAGCTCTGGGTCAAGCTGAAGAATTATCAAGAGGCTATCAGTGCCTTTAATCAATTAGTCACAAAGTACGCCAAGAGCGAAAAGGCACCATTTGCCCTCAATTCTATGGGTGAATACTATGAGGAGATAAAGGACTGCCGAAGTGCTATTTCAGCTTATAGAAAGCTGGCCAGGGAGTATCCAGGCTGCCAGTTTTCCTGCGGAAAGCTCTTTTTAGCAGGAAAATTAGCCAAGGATGAGCTTAAAGATACAAATATGGCCATAGAGGTCTATAAGGAGGTTGTGAATCAATTTCCAGGGACAAAGGAGGCAGAATCTGCCCAAAAAGCTATATCAGAGCTGAAAAAGTAAGGAAATAAAAATCATAAGATTTGTATATGAAATCTGATAGATAATTTAACATAAATAGCACACGGATAACGCTGATGAGACGGATATTCACAGATTTTTTATATTTCATCTGTGCAAAATCCGTAGTATCCGTGTCATCCGCGTGCTATTATCTCTTATCATCATAATCTATTGTCAACTATTTTAGTGGATTGTATATAGATATAACTCTGAACATGAAAGTAGGAATTATTGGATGCGGGACAATTGGCTCTGAAATAGCTAAGGCAATACTACATATCCCAAACTTAGAGCTTATATCTCTCTGTGATGTTGATAGAAATAAGGCAGAGAGACTCTCCTTGCTACTGCCAGAAAAGCCAAGCATTGACAGCCTTTCCGAGCTTATATCCAGGGTAGACTTAGCCATAGAATCAGCCTCACAAGAGGTGGCTAAGATAGCCCTCCCTTTAGCCATTGAGAAAGAAAAGGATATTATGATAATGAGTGTTGGATCTTTGCTTGGAAAAGAAGAGCTGTTGGCTTGTGCAGAGAAAAAAGGGATAAAGGTATATCTTCCCTCAGGTGCCATAGCTGGGATAGATGGACTAAAGGCTGCATCCTGTGCAAATGTGGAGAAGGTAACCCTTGTTACAAGAAAGCCTCCATTGGCATTAAAGGGCGCACCCTATCTTAAAGATATAGACCTTTCTGAGATTAAAGAGGAGAAGGTTGTCTTCTCTGGAACAGCAGAGGAGGCCATAAAAGGGTTTCCAGCAAACATCAATGTAGCCGCAACCCTGAGTCTGGCTGGAATAGGCATAAAAAGGACAGAGGTTAGGATTGTGGCTGACCCAAAGATAACGAGAAACATCCATGAGATTGAGATAATTGGAGGCTCGGGTAGGATTTTGATAAGGTGCGAAAACCTTCCCTCGCCAACAAACCCAAAGACAAGCTATTTAGCCTCTCTATCTGCCATAGCCCTTCTAAAACAGATTGCCAGCTCAGTAAAGATAGGAACATGATTCATTGCAAATTGCAAATTTAGCATTTATCATTTCAAATTTTAATAAAATTCAATTTGCAATGATAATTTTGCAATGTTAAATTTGCAATGAATTCTGTATTTCAGTTGGCTAAAGTGTTACACCTATCATTTATCATTATATGGATACCATAGTTGCCATTTCTACTCCACCAGGTGTGGGAGGGATTGGAATAGTCAGATTGTCTGGTCCAGACAGCCTATCAATAATAAACAGAATATCCCGCAAAAAGATACGCCAACCCTATAGATTGGTCTATACCCACATCATCAACCCAGAGACAGAAGAGACAATTGACGAAACCCTCATCTCCTATCACAAAGCACCCCATAGCTATACCAGAGAGGATGTTGTGGAGATAAATGGCCATAGTGGGTTAGTGGTCTTACGGGGAATCCTTGAGGCTGTTCTGTCTTGTGGTGCAAGGTTGGCTGAGCCAGGTGAGTTCACCAGGAGGGCATATCTTAATGGACGGATAGACCTTGCCCAGGCAGAGGCAGTAGCCACGCTTATCTCAGCCAAGACAGAGCTTGCCAGAAAGGTTGCCCTATCTCAGTTAAAGGGTGAGCTGTCTGCTAAAATTAAAGTGATAGCAGATGAGATATTTGAGATACTTACAAGGGTCTCTGCATCCCTGGACTTTGAGGAGGTAGAGGAGATTGATAGAGAGGGGTTTTTGTGTAAGCTGTCTTCTCTCAAGAAAGAGCTTGATTCTCTGGTTCAAAGTTTTACAAAGGGAAGATTCCTGGCAGGGTGTGCTGTGGGTGTCATAGTTGGCAGGCCAAATGTTGGCAAGTCCTCTATCTTAAATGGGTTGCTTGGAGAGGATAGGGCTATTGTCACACCCATTCCAGGCACAACAAGGGATTTGGTCAGTGAAATAATAGATGTCTCTGGCATTCCTCTGAAGATTACCGACACAGCAGGTCTAACCCATGCTATTGACATCGTTGAGAAGGAAGGTGTCCGAAGGGCTTATGGAGCGATTGCGTCTGCTGATATTGTCATCTTTGTCATAGATGGAAGCCAGCCTCTTTCAGAGGAGGTGTGCGGAATAATAGAGGATATAAAGAATGAGACGATTATCTGCATAAACAAGATAGACCTTCCTCAGAGAATAGATAGAGAGAGGATAGAAAGGCTTGGTAGGAAGTGTGTCTTTATCTGCGCAGAAGAAGAAAACCTTTCCGAGCTAAGAGAGGCTATATCTGAAGCCCTTTTTGATGGTTTTGATGAATCCCATCTTATCACAAACCTCAGGCATAAAGAGGCATTAAAGAAGACAGCCTTACAGATTGACAATGCCATGACCAATCTCAGGGAAGGTGGCGAGGAGGAGATTATTGCTTATGACCTTAATCAGGCTTTGAATAGCATCTCTGAGATTACAGGTGAGAGAACAACAGAGGAGATGCTGGATGCAATCTTCGCCAGTTTCTGCATTGGAAAATAGGTGCGTAGTAAACAATTTACTGAATTTTGCAAGATAATTTTTTTTTCTGGCTCTTCTCCAAATTTAGTAGTAATTAGTAGCAAATGGTAATTTCCTTATGAAGCATCATAAGGAAGTGAACAACCCTGTTTAATCTTAAGGATGAAATAGTCATCATCATGAAAGCCATAAGCGATACGTTTAATAACTTTAATCTTGTTATTCCCGTTAGAAATCCTATAAACTTTTAGAAGATGGAATGCTTTAGTAAACAGTCAAGATTTGCAAAATTTCTAACGGGATTCATCCCCTCTAATGGACCAGTGCTTATAGGATAAAACAGGGGTTAATAAGACCATATCTATGATCAGAAAGCATTTGAGCAAATTTCATCAAAGGACTAATACTACTGGCATAAGCAACCTTAATCTTAGGAATCAAAAAGGTTTGCCCAGTAAGGGGATTTATAATTCCAAAGCTTTTTCAGGGCATCTTTTAGGATATAAACGATCTACATTAACTGAACTATTTTTAGCCATCCTATAATAATATATATATCGGCATTTTTGTCAAAAAACTTTAATGTTTAGCTAAACACATACGATGGTTTTGATGGTAAGACTGTCAAGACTTATTGTATGGTTCATCTTAAGAATGTGTCCATCCACAAAGAATATTTGTCAGAGGATACCTATAAAGAGGTGCCTCGGGTAATTCGGGTGGGTATAAAAAAGTGTTACAAATTTTGTATAATTCTAACTGGATTATATAAGAATTTCCTTTTTTAATCTGTGAAATCCAAAGTAATCTGTGGATTTTTGTCTCTTAATTTACAATGAACATCTTAGAAGGACTTACAGACCAACAGGCTGAAGCAGTATGTCATAAGGAGGGGCCGCTTCTTATTATTGCTGGGGCAGGGACTGGAAAGACATCAGTCATCACCCGGAGGATAGCCTGGCTGATAGCTGAAAAATTAGCCAATCCTTCTGAGATATTGGCTGTTACCTTTACAGAAAAGGCTGCCTCTTGTATGGAGGAGAGGGTGGATGTGCTTGTGCCTTATGGTTTTACCAACTGTGCCATCTCAACTTTCCATGCCTTTGGGGATAGAATCCTGCGGGATAATGCCTTAGAGCTTGGGCTTATTCCAGATTTTCGAGTGCTGTCAAAGCCTGAGCAGGTCATCTTCTTACGAGAGAACCTTTTCAAATTGCCCTTAGAAAGATACAGACCCCTTGGAAATCCAGTCAGATACCTCCAGGCTCTATCCACATTCATTTCCAGGTGCAAGGATGAGGAGATAGCCCCTGATGAGTATATCGCTTTTGTTCAAACATTGCCAGAGGACTGTAATGAGGAGAGGGAATACAAGGAAAAACAGAAAGAGCTTGCTCTTTCCTATAAGGCTTATGATGGGATGATGAAGGAATCTGGGTTCATTGACTACGGAGACCAGATTATTTTAGTCCTAAAGCTCTTCAGAGAGCATCCAGACATACTGAAAGCCTATCAGGAAAGGTTCAAATATATCCTTATTGATGAGTTTCAGGATACGAACTTCAGCCAGTTTCAACTTATTAAGCTATTGGTGGCTAACAGGCAAAACCTTACTGTTGTTGCAGACGATGACCAGTCTATCTTTAAGTTCAGGGGCGCCTCAATAAGCAATATCCTGAATTTTCAAGACTCTTTTCCTGGTCATAAAAAGGTTGTCTTGACCAAGAACTTTCGCTCAACTCAAGTAATCTTAGACTCTGCCTACAGGCTTATCCAATACAACAACCCGGATAGGCTTGAGGTATACGGCGAGGTGAACAAAAGGCTCATCTCTTCTTCGGAAAGTGTGGGAAAACCGCCTCTCTTTACTGTGCATAACAGCGTCTCTTCTGAGGCTGATGAGGTAGCAAATCTTATTCAACAAAAGATAAAAGAAGGCGGCTGCCTTAAGGATTTTGCTATATTAGTTAGAAGTAATTCTGCGGCTGACCCGTTCATCAGAAGCCTGAATATGCTTGGCATTCCATCATATTTTAGTGGCTCATCCGGGCTATATTCCCAGGAGGATGTAAAGCTGTTGGTCTCATTCTTACGGGTTTTGAATGACCCTGATGACACCCTGAGCCTTTATTACCTTGCCAGTTCCTCTGTCTATCAAATGGATAGCTATGATTTAGCCAGATGTATGGCCAGGTCATCCCATAAAAATCGCAGTCTCTGGTGGATATTCAACCACTTAGAAGAAGAGGTTTCTGAGGAGGTAACAAGCGACACAAAGAATTTAGAGAAAAAAGCAAGCACCCTCCACTTAGAAAAAGAGGTCTCTTTGGAGGTAACAAGCGACACAAAGAATTTAGAGAAAAAAGTAAGCACCCTCAAGGAAGAGGTCTCTGAGGAAATAACTGTTCACCACAGAGGCACAGAGAAATTAGAGCACCAGTCACCAGAGCACCAGAGCACCAACCACGATGCAATTGTTCACCACAAAGGCACAGAGAATTCAAAAGCAAATGTTAACAAAGAGCAAAATGCAAATTTCAAATTTGAAATGCTAAATGATAATTTTGCAATTTGCAATGAATTTCCCTCTGTGTCTCCGTGTCTCCGTGGCAAACTTACCCTCTCTGAACAGTTATCTCCTGAGACAAAGAAGATAGCTGAGAGGATAGTTCAGGAGATACGGAGCTACATAGAGCTTTCAGGCTCAAAGCCAGGTGGAGAGGTTCTGTATCGGTTCGTTACAGATTCAGGTTATATCTCCAATCTTCTCTCGCAGCAGTCTGCGTTAAACGAAAAGAGGATTGAGAACATCACCAAGTTCTTTGAGATAATCAAGGGGAGTGAAGCCCTTCTTAGATATAACCGCATTCCTGAGTTTGTCAAACACCTTGACTTGCTCATAGAGGCAGGCGATGACCCGGCAGGAGCAGGGATAGACCCCAGTGAAGACCTTGTTCATATACTCACCATTCATAAGGCAAAGGGATTGGAGTTTAAGGTAGTCTTCCTTGTTGGGTTGGTTGAGAGGAGGTTTCCTTCGGATAACAGGCCAGAGCCTTTGCCGATTTCATCTGCTTTGATAAAAGACACGCTTCCCTCTGGAGACTTCCATCTTCAGGAAGAGAGAAGGCTATTCTATGTTGGATTGACAAGGGCAAAGGATGAACTCTATCTCATGGCGGCTCGGGATTACGGAGGAAAAGCCCTGAGAAAAACATCAAGGTTTGTCTTTGAGGCTCTGGATATTCCCAAGGAAGAGAAGGCAAAAAAGACCTCTTTACTTGCTAATCTTGCCTACTTTTCTGAAAGGGCAGAACAAGAAGTGCCTGAAGAGAAAGAAGGGATAATTACCTTGAGCTACTACCAGATAGATGACTATCTCACCTGCCCATTAAAGTACAGGTATGTTCATATCTTAAAGGGCTTAATCCAGAAGCATCATACCGTTATTTATGGGTCAGCCTTGCATGCTGCTGTCTCATTTTATTTTATGAGAAAGAAGGAGGCCAGACCTGTTACCATTGATGAGGTAATCAAGGTCTTTGAGGGCTCCTGGTCCTCAGAGGGGTTTATATCCCGTGAGCATGAGGAGATGAGGATGGCCTCTGGAAAGAAGGCTATTTGCAGGTTTTGGCAAGAGCAAGAGCTCCTGGGAAAGATTCCAACATACATTGAACACGAGTTTAGGTTAATGATAACACCTGATATTAAACTCACTGGCAGGTTTGACAGGGTGGATATTTGTGCCAATGATGTTACCATCATAGACTTCAAGTCCTCAGAATTAACAGAAAGCGAGAAGGCAGATAAAAGGTGTCGGGATAACCTCCAATTAGCCATTTATGCCCTTTGTTGGTATAAGCTCTTCACAAAGATTCCAAGGGTAGAACTGCACTTTCTTGAATCAGGATTGGTTGGCTCATTTTTGCCAGACATTCCTTTCCTTGAAAAGACAGAAGAGAAAATAAAGCAAGTAGCTTGTGGAATAAGAAGGAAGGATTTCTATGCCAAGCCAGACCATAACAACTGCTTGTACTGTGCCTATCGCTCAATATGCTCAAATTCAGAAGTGCGGTAAGGGATGGACGCATGTTTGTAATCGTTCAGCCTATTCATCAAAGAGTGTAAGAATGGGGATAAGAAGATAAGAAAAGATATGGAGATTATTCATTTTTAATTCAAGATTTTATCCCCTTATCTCCTTAATCTCCATATCCCCTTTTCTTACACCACCTGAACGGTTACGCAGGTTTATAGTTAATTCTATAAATCTTCGCAAAAATGTATCTAAAACAAACTCCTTGACAGAGAAAAAGAGTAAAGCTATAATTTTGTTATTTGTTAGAAAATATTGAGAGTAGATATTGGTCTTTTAAGACTGAAAAGAAAGGGGGGATTGAACTTCAGTTGTAATTACTCACAATTTTGGGGAGAAATATTTAGCCACAGAGGCCACAGAGAGCACAGAGAAGAGATAGAAATAAAAAGGTTATTAAAAGATTTTATTAACTCTGTGACCTCGGTGTTCTCTGTGGCAAGATTTATTTTATTTTCTGTGGCTTTTCCCCAATTTTATGAGTAGTTACCTTCAGTCTTCCTTCTATAGGACATAAAGAATGGATATAATAAGCAAGGAAATAATAGAAGAGGAAGAGTGGAAAGAATATAAAGAGACGAATGACCCTAAGATTCGAGAAAGACTGATTATACGATATGGGCCAATAGTGAAATATGTAGCTGGAAAGATGGCTATTTCTGCTCCACCTGCAGTAGAATATGATGACCTTGTGGGCTATGGAATCATTGGGCTAATAGACGCTATTGAGAAGTTTGATTACAAAAAGAGCAAAGAGGAAGGAGCTCAATTTAAGCATTACGCCATTCCCAGAATAAAGGGTGCGATCATTGATGAATTAAGGCTTATTGACTGGCTTCCAAGGTCTATGAGAAGAAAGATGAAGAGGCTTGAGGAGGCATACGCCAACCTTGAGACGAGATACAATAGACCAGCTACAGATGAAGAGGTTTGTGCAGAGCTTGGTATTACCAAAAAAGAGTTTGACGAGATGTTGCTTGAATTTTCTGGAGCCACTCATGTCTCTTTAGATGAAGTATGGTATATAGGAGAGAACGAGAATGAGGTTGTGGGCGTTGATACAATTGAGGGACCAGAAGAACAATCTCCAGAGATAATAACAGAAAAAAAAGAGATACAAAAGAAATTGGCAGAAGCCATAAAAAGGCTTCCAGAAAGAGAGAGGGAAGTGATAGCCCTCTATTACTATGAGGATTTAGTCTTAAAAGAGATAGGCGAGGTCTTAGGATTTACCGAGTCAAGAATATGTCAACTCCATGTAAAAGCGATTATGAGACTTAAGGCAAGCATAAAAAAATACCTGCAAGATTTTTTCCCAAAAGCTACAAAAAATGTCTGATTACTGAACTTTTGCAAATTTATTAAATAATATGAAAAAGGTTGTTCATGTAATCGCCCGCCTCAATATCGGTGGTCCAGCGATTTATGCCATCATTCTCTCAAGCGGCTTGGATAAAAAAAGATTCAGCACAACCCTGATTTGTGGAGCAGAGGGAGAAAAAGAGGGAAGCATGAGAGATGAGGCAGAAAAAAAGGGAATAAACCTCATCTTCATACCAGAGCTTGGAAGGGAGCTCCATCCGATAAAGGATATAGTCACATTTCTCAAGCTCTTCTGGATAATTAAAAAGATAAAGCCAGATATACTTCATACCCATACAGCTAAAGCAGGAACTATCGGCAGGTTGGCTGCCTGGCTTGCTGGTGCTGGTGTTATCATTCATACCTTTCACGGACATGTCCTTCACTCATATTTTAGCCCAGCAAAGACAAAGCTCTTTATATTGATAGAAAAATTACTTGCTCGAATAACAGACAGGATAATTGTGCTTACTGAATCTCAAAAAAGGGAGATATTGGAATTTGGCATAGGAAGACCCGAAAGGTTCTCTGTCATCCCTTTGGGGCTTAATCTTGATAAGTTCTATGATTTGGAGGAAAAGAAGGGAATTTTAAGAAAGGAGCTTGGTCTATCCCTTGATACGCCTCTCATTGGAATTGTTGCACGACTTGCTCAGATAAAAGACCACAAAACATTCTTTCTCTCGGCCAGATTGCTTCTGAAGAAGATTGCAGGGGTTAGATTTATTGTCGTTGGGGATGGGCCACTGCGGAGTGAATTAGAGGAACTGACAAGGGAGCTTGGAATAAAAGAGAAGGTCTTCTTCCTTGGTTTTAGAGAAGACCTTGATGTTATCTATGCCGACCTATCTTTACTTGTTCTCTCATCCCAGAATGAAGGGCTTCCCACAGCTATTATTGAGGCTCAGGCATCCTGTCTTCCTGTTGTCTCAACGAATGTTGGTGGTGTTTCTGAACTTATAAAGGATGGAGAGACAGGCTATCTTGTCCCGGCAAAGAACCCTGAAATGTTAGCCGAGGCAATGGAAAAGGTTCTGAAAGACCAGAATCTGGCAAAAAAAATGGGAGAAGCAGGCAAGGAAAATTCAAAGAAATACGGGGCAGAGAGGCTGATAAGGGATATAGAAGCTCTCTATGAGTTACTTTTGCCTTAATGAAAAAGATGAGGAAGAGTTGACTGTAGCACATTAAAAGACTCAAAGATTAAAATCTAAAAAACAAAAAACAATCATTATAAATCAATGAGTTGCCCGTGTAGCTCAATGGTAGAGCAAAGCATTCGTAATGCTTAGGTTACAGGTTCAAGTCCTGCCATGGGCTTTTTAGTAAGCAATGAACAGTAAGCAGTAGATTATTGACGTAACTACTCAAAATCTTTGGGAAATATTTAACCGCAAAGTTCTCAAAGGAAGCATAAAGGACACAAAGAATGAATGAAAATGAATTATATTATAAATCTTTGTGAACTTTGTGAAGATGCTTTGTGGACTTTGTGGTTTATCTTTATGGTTTTTTCCCCAATTTTGTAAGTAGTTATCTATTGACTGTGAACTAATGGTGAGCAATGAATGAAAAAGACCTTTCCACTTTTAATCTTTTTTGTAATCTTTGCAATTGGATTCTGGGTCTGGTTTGACAAGGTGTTGCAGAAGGAAAGACCATTAAGGGCTGATGTTCTTGCTGAGATACACAGAAGGATAGGGGAAATAGATGAAATTGCAAAGAAAACAAATTCGCCTGAGCTATTCACATCAGCAAAACCCGCTGTTTCCCAGCTCACCTTTATTGGCACACCAGCAGCACCCTATCTGCTTAAAGAGACTTTGAATAAAGAGAGGAGCAACTGGGCGCGGATGACATATATCCAAATCTTGGCTGGAATTGAAAACAAGGAGTCTGTTCCCTATCTTATAAATATCTTAAAGGATGAGAAAGAAGATGGGTGGGTAAGGATGCAATCAGCCTCTGCTTTGGGTATATTGGGTGATGAAAGGGCTATAGCTCCATTAAGGGAGGCACTCTTTTATGAGGATAAAAGGATATCCGCCATAGCAACATCCGCACTTATGACGATGGGAAAAGCAGGGATTGTAGAAGAAGCAAGAAAAAGATAGGCAAATGGTAAGATTACCAAAATAAATCAGGTTTGCAAAGATAAGCAAAGAAGACTGTAGACTTTAGGCTATATGCATACCATAAGGATGAATCGGTAAGAATATTTTGATCTATACCCAAACAAATCAGGTTTGCAACAAACTAAATAGAATTCAGTAGTCAGAATACAGAAGTCAGAATGAAAGAACCCACATTTATTCTGAATTCTGAATTCTGAATTCTGAATTCTGTTATTTTACAATTTGCAATTTACATTTATTTTGATCTATTATACCATTTCATTTCCTATCCTAAGTTTTCTTTTCGAAGAATTTTGAAGCATGGAAGAGCTCAAGTGCCCTCTGAAGCTGGCTATCATAATAGATGTCTATCAAAGGCTCGGGTTTTCCTTCAGCCTTTCTGAGCTTAAATGTAATATCCCTGAGAATATCCGTCTTTGCCACATTTACCTTAGCTTTCTTCAGTTCTTCAATAAATTTCTTTAGATCGTCCTCTGTATAAGGGTTGTGCTGAGCTATAAACCCCTCTGTGTATGTTCCTGCTTGTAGCTTTTCAATCTCCTTTCTTCTTTCATCTGAAAACTGTTCCTGTTCAACTGTAACATTGGGCTCAATTCCCTTTTCATGAATCAGAAAGCCTCCAGGCGTGTAGTAATGGGCTGTGGTGAGGGCAATGGCTGAACCATCAGAGAGATTATGCACAGTCTGGACTGAGGCTTTGCCAAAGGTCTTCTTTCCAAGAAGAAAGCCCCTCTTATTATCCTTAATAGCACCAGCCAATATCTCAGCCCCAGAGGCTGACCCTTCATTAACTAAAACAATCATATCTCCTGTAATCTTCTGGAGGTTGTTCTCGGCAACATATCTTATCTCGCCTGTTCCCTCCTTCCCTTTGGTAGAGACAACCAGAGTGCCTGCAGGAAGAAATCTTGAGGATACCCCAAGGGCAGCCTGAAGTATTCCGCCTCCATTATTGCGAAGGTCAACAATTATATATTCTGGCTTCTTCTCTTGAAGTTTTGAGATAACCTCAGAGAGCTCATCTACGGTGTTGTTGTTAAAGGAGGTGATTCTGATGTAGACTGTCTCATCATCTATTATTTCGGACTTGACGCTCTTTATCTTAATAATATCCCTGGTTAAGGTAAAGGTAAGTGGCTGAGCCTCACCCTTTCTGACAACAGTTATGGTCACCTGCGTTCCCTTTGGACCCCTGAGCTTCTTTACTGCCTCATCAATGGTGATTCCCTTTGTTGATGTACCTTCTATCTCGGATATTATGTCCTCTGCTTTTATGCCAGCCTTGTAAGCGGGTGTATCTTCCAAAGGTGAGACAACCATGAGTTTATCGTCTTTAATGGTAATTGTTATTCCCAATCCGCCGAAAGAACCTGCCAGCTCTGTCTGCATCTCCTGATTCTTTTCTGGCTCCATAAATCTTGTGAAGGGGTCATTCAGGGTGGAGAGCATGCCGCGGATTGCCCCATACATTAAGGGCTTTACCTCTATTTTGGAAGGGTCAACAAACTCTCTTCTGACAAGAGAAAATGTCTCAGCAAAGATATCAAGATCTTTATATGCCTCCTGTGAAAATAATCCACCTGCAACCAGGAGACCTACCAGTAATATGAGCCAACTTCTTTTTTTCATTCTGTCTTAATGGTATGATATTATTGTCCTGTTTGTCAAAATTTAATTACAGAAGATATCAAAACAGACAAAACAATTACCAAAGCTGAATGCTGATAGCTATTATAATAGTCTTGAGTCTAATGTTCTTGAGTCTATAGTCTTTTTAACCACTTTTTTTGGAAACCTGATTTATTTGGGTAAGGGATTGAATATGACCGCATTATACCAAGTTGCAATCAAAATAATAACAAGGTGGCAAGGATAAGCCGTGACGAAGCCAACTTTAATTAGCGTTTGAATGTGACTTGGTATTAGATACTGAGAGAATGGTATCCTACAAGGCATATGCAGTCTCTGGGTTAGAATGGAAGGGATATTCTTTTGTTTTTATAATGGATTAAGTTACAAAAAAATGGAGAAGATGTTTGAAGGGGATATTATTGTCTCTAATTTTTGATTTGTTGCCTACCCGAAGATTGTCTCCGCCCCTCAAAAAAGTTAGGAAAGTTCTGGCAGGGTCCAAAGACCCTGCCTTTTATGAGAAACTCGTTACTTCAATCAATCAAGCATCTCTACAACCACTCTTTTTCCTTTCTTGGCTGCGGATGATGATAGAATGATCCTTAAGGATTTGATTATCCTTCCCTCTTTTCCTACTACCTTCCCAATGTCGTCAGATGCCACGCTTATTTCGAGAATGGATGTCTTTTCACTCTCCACCTCAGTAATCTTGACTTCCTCAGGATGGTCAACCAGAGATTTCACCATGTACTCTGCTAACTCCTTCATCTTACACTACCTCCTTTTCTTTTTTGGCACCAGCTAACAGCTTTTCTACTCTTTCTGTCGGTTGGGCACCTTTTTTTATCCACTCATCAGCCTTCTCTATATCAACAAAGCTCTTCTTTTCTATCGGATTATAATATCCAATCTCTGCAATCGTTTTTCCATCCCTCTTTTCTCTTTCGTTTATTACTACAATTCTATATGATGGCCTCTTTTTTACCCCAAACCTCTTAAGCCTGATTTTCACCATGCGACTTAGTATAAGAAACCCCTTTTTCTTTGTCAAGATATTTCTTTCAAGTAGCAAGAAATATAAGGTTCTATCAGAGCCAGAACAAAAAGGAAATTCGGGATGGTTCACCTTTAGGGCTCGCTGAGAACGCAGAGAAAAAATTATTCCTGAACGCTTACCCGTTGTTTTATTCAAATTCTGTTTCATCTGAAGCGACCTCTGTGTTCTCTGCGGTGAATAGTTATTATCATCCCCCCCCTGAACGGTTACAAAAATAGTCAACTACGTTTGAGATAAATAGAATTAGGCTGACTAAGCTGTTGACAGAGAAGAATGCCGTGTTTACCTTTGAAAGGTCGTTCTCTGAGATGAGGCTATGTTCATAAATGAGCAAAAGGCTTGTAGCCAAAATACCAGCCCAATAGAACAAACCCATCTTGCCTAAGATGCCAGTAAGTATAAATGAGATTA
>Ga0180007_10004176_pt1 | contig 15470 bp, 10 predicted proteins | sample MM_PC_MetaG_FD_121122 | JGI IMG/M metagenome (GOLD analysis project Ga0180007, IMG submission 121122) | Groundwater microbial communities from the Aspo Hard Rock Laboratory (HRL) deep subsurface site, Sweden - MM_PC_MetaG | ecosystem: Environmental > Aquatic > Deep subsurface > Groundwater... | reverse complement strand
TCCGGCGGATTGAGAATGACCTTGGTGTCTTGCGGAATGGAGTGGGTCAGCCAGACGTTGCCGCCAACCACGGAGCGGGCGCCGATCACCGTATCGCCGCCCAGGATGGTGGAACCGGCATAGACGGTGACGTCATCTTCCAGGGTGGGGTGACGTTTGCCGGTGCGTTCCAGTTCCCCTGACTCGGTTCTTTTAAAGGAGAGAGCGCCCAGGGTGACTCCCTGGTAGATTTTTACCCGGTTGCCGATCACCGCTGTCTGGCCGACCACCACTCCCGTGCCGTGATCAATGAAAAAGGATTCGCCGATACTGGCCCCAGGGTGGATGTCGATGCCGGTAATACCGTGGGCGTACTCGGTCATCATGCGGGGCAGAATGGGAACGCTCAGCTGGTACAGGAGGTGGGCGATGCGGTAGATGGTGATGGCCGTAATGCCGGGATAGCAGAAAATCACCTCATCGTAACTGGTGACAGCCGGATCGCCTTCATAGGCGGCCCGCACATCGGTGGCCAGGATTTTTCTCAGATCCACCAGGGACTGGATAAAGCTGAAGGCCTTCTGCTTCCCCTGTTCATCGCACTGCTGGCAGGACCTATGGTGTCGGATGCACTCATGGCGGATGCTGTAGGCGATTTCCAGGGAAAGAAGATCGTAAAGGGTGGAGACCTCCTGGCCTATCTTGTATTGGAGGCTGATCCGGTCAATGTCCTGGCAGCGGAAATAACCGGGGAAGAGGATGTCCCGACAGCGATCAATGAGATCAACGGCCCTTTGCCGGGAGGGAAGGGGATCGGTGTTGATGTGTTCAAAGCACTCATCGCACTGGCAGCTCTCGACAAGTTTATCCACCACTTCCGGGATTCTGGAGCGGCATTCACTGGTAATATTCCGTTCATCTGCGCAAATGCCTTCCTGGGGAAATTGCACCCCGTATTTGATGTTCATATCTCTTCCTGATTGATTTTTCTTGGTTTTTTATTCGTTATAAGCAACAATAACATTTGATCTCACCAATGACAAGGAGCCGCCCCATGAAACAGCGATCTCTTGCCAGATTTTTCCTCTGTCTGCTTACCCTGGTAACTGTTTTCTGCTGTACTTCGTCCGGCCAGGCAGCCACCGACAAGGTAAAACTGACAACAGCGGACGGTTACCGGATTGCCGGCATTCTTTCCCGCCCGACTCAGGGCGATGGCAGGTGCCGGTGCAGGCCGTCGTTGTCATGACTCCGGGCAGCGACTATCTCGGCATCCCCACTCTGCAGCAGATTACCCGATGGCCCGGGGGGCTGCCGCTGCTTATTTTATCAAGTGCGGAAGAAAAAGAGCGGGGAGGTGAGGAGATTTTCCGCAAATTGGAGAAACAGGGGGCGGAGCTTGTTATTTTTGCCCAGACCGATATACATGGCACCAATATGTTTGGCCGGGTTGACGGAGTGGCGGAACGCATTGTTAACTGGTTGAACGGGAAATTGCACTAACCATGAACGTTCTTTCCTATAACCGCTGCATTGAGACAAAAAATAACCGGATATTGCGGGGCGAGGTTCCTTCCGCCGAGGATATCCGTGCCATGGAGCAGGCGGATGCTATTATCCTACCCCAGGGTTGCCGGGAAAGTCTCTATTTTGCTGCCCGGCGCGCCTGCCGCCACGTCTTTCCCAATTATGATGTTTCTTTCACCTTCCCCGATAAAACAGGGCAGGCCGTTCTGTTCAAAAAAATGGGCGTCCCCCATCCGCAGACCCTGGCATTCCCGTGCGTCAGTGACTATTCCGGCGTTTCACTGCCCTTTGCCTACCCTTTTGTCTTTAAATTCGGCTGGGGCGGGGAGGGAAACAATGTTTTTCTCATCCAGTCCGCCGCTGAGCTGCATCAATGTCTGGTGATGGCTGCCGGATATGAACAGCAGGGCAAAAAAGGTTTTATCGTCCAGGAATATGTCCCCACGGGCGGACGCAGCCTGCGCGTTGTGGTGATCGGCAAGGATTTTTATCCCTACTGGCGCTGTGTTGCCGGCGGCGGGTTTTACACCAACCTGGCCAGAGGAGCGTTTATCGATTATGAGTCCTTTCCCTATCTGCAGAAAAAGGGTGTGGCTGTGCTGCGGGATTTCTGTGGGGAAACCGGCATTGATCTGGCCGGATTTGATTTTCTTTTTGCTGACGGAGATATCAATCAGATTCCGCTGTTTCTTGAGATCAATTTCTGTTTTCGCTGCCGCGGTCTTGGGGGGGTGGATATGTACCATCGTTACCTGGAAAAGGCCGTCAAGGCGTGGCTTGGGGGAATCAATGAGGAAAAGCCCGGGCCATTATGCCTTGACATTGATGCGGCAGATGCCCTTCAATAAAAACTGACGAACGGATTGCCGTTCCGTTCTTAATTCTATTCCCGTGAGTATATGCCTTTAATAAGTATAAGCCTCAGATACGCCATTATCGGCGGCCTGCTTGCCATTGTGATTCATGCCTTTTTTTTCGAGACGGGCTGGCATGGTGAAAATCCCTATCTTCATGCACTTGATATCCTGAGCTGGATCCTGGCCGCCTTTTTCATCGGCAGGATGAAGGAGGGATGGGACAGACGGACCAGGGAACTGGAATATGCCAATGCCGAGTTGCAGAAACAGATGGAAGAACGGCAGAGGGCGGAACAGGCCATGCGGGAACGGGAAGAGCTGTTCAGTGATCTTTTTGACAATTCCCGGGACATGATCCAGAGTATCGCCCCTGATGGCAGGACCATCTATGCCAATCGCGCCTGGCGGGAAAATCTGGGCTTTGCCAAAAACGAGGTCCCGGGGTTCCCCATGTTTGAGGTCATTCATCCGGATTTTCATGCCCACTGCATGGAGCGCTTCGAAACGCTGCTCTCAGGCGATGAGGTGGATAAAATTGAAACCGAGTTTGTGACGAGAGACGGCCGGAGAATACTGGTTGAGGGAAAGTGCAATTGTAAGTTTGTGGACGGCAAGCCGGTTGCCATCCGCGGTATCTTTCGCGATATCACCGAGCGCCGCAAGCTGGAAATTGAGCTGCAGAAGGCCCAGAAACTTGAAGCCATAGGCATTCTTGCCGGCGGCATTGCCCATGATTTCAATAATATATTAACCGGGCTGCTGGCGGTCATCTCCCTGGTTAAAAGTGCTTTGCCCCCGGAAAATGAGCAGGTTGAGATCCTGGAGGAAGCCAGACAAACCTGCCTGCAGGGCAAGGAATTGACCGGCAAGTTCATCACCTTTGCCGAAGGGGGCTCCCCCCTTAAAAAATGTGTGAACATCAAGGAACTGCTGAAACAATCGGTGGAAACCGCCTTGCGGGGTTCAGGTATTGAATACGGGTTTGCTCTTGCCGAGGATATTTATAATGTGCTCATTGATTCAGCGCAGATGCAGCAGGTCATCAACAATGTGGTGATTAATGCCAGGGAGGCCATGGTGAACGGAGGAGGGGTGAAGGTCCGGGCGGAAAATCAGGAGATCGCCCAACAGAACGGCCTTGATATTGCCCCTGGCGCCTATCTGTGCATCTCCATCACCGATGAGGGGGTGGGCATTCCCCAGGAAAATCTGGCAAAAATCTTTGACCCATATTTCACCACCAAAAGAATGGCAAGCCAGCGGGGAACGGGTTTCGGGCTGGCCATCTGCTACTCCATCATGAGAAAACATGACGGCACCATTACCGTGGAATCCGAAAACGGTAAGGGGACCACTTTTCACATCTATCTACCCGCCTGCTTCTGAGGTTAATCAATGGCGGGGGGGCACTCATAGATCTTTGCCACAAATTTCCGCACTGCTGTCGGTGTCAGGATGAATCCTGCGAGTTTACGGCCATCGGCCGCAAGGGCGGGTATGATCCTGATGCCATTGCGCAGGCTCTCCACAGGGCGTGTCGTCACCTCGACTTTTTCCACCACCAGATTCGGGTATTCCTGCTGTAGCTTCTGCAGGGTCCGTCCCACCAGCAGACAGCGGGGGCAGAGAGCTGAATGGTAAAAGGTAATTTTCATGTCCGCGTTTTTACCTTGCCTCACTTTCCTGTTTAGTTTCATTTTATCTGCTCATCAGCAGCTAATGTCTAATGCCTCTTGCCTCTTGACTTATGCCTTTCTTCAAAATCATTTTTCCAGCATGCTCTGGATATAATATTTTTCCGGCTGTTCCGGGATGTAGGTTTCCAGGTTATGATTCCAGCGGCTGACGAAGTGTTTGGTCAGGAGGAGGCGCATGGCGTTTTTCAACTGTACCAGGGTGGTATAATGGTGGAGAAAATATTCGCCGTAATTGTTGACCGTAATAATTGCCGATTTCAGGGTGGGCGATCCCTTTACCGGCTCATTTTCAAAATTGACGATGACCAGGGCCATGGTGACTTTTTCCTGACTGAGCAGTTCGCTGGCCGTAATCTGAGAAAAATTGAACAGGGGAAAGGTTTTAATGATCATGTCACCCAGATGCTGCAGGTCGGACAGGTTGACGGAGAGAAAGTTCTTGGTCAGGTGAATATTTGTCTTCTTCTGCATGATGCCGTTGATCACCAGCCAGATCACCAGAAAAATCGGATCGGTCTCACGTTTGATCAGCGCCTGCTGGTTATTCTTGATCGATTCCGCGTCATGGATTCCCTGGAAAACATAGTAATAGACTGCCCCTTCATACCGGCTTGCGTGGAAAGTGAGGTCGGACTGATGGATGGACTGGCGGGAAAGGGTATGCAGGTAGGGTATCTTGTCCGGTTTGTGATCGTAGAAACTGAAGAGCTTTTTACCCAGGATGGAAAGGTCCCGGTCGCTGATGGTCCGGCCTGTTTCGTCCTGGAATGATTTCCGTAGCCAGCGCAGCCGGTTGTAAGTGTCAAGCAGGTAGGCGTGCACCCGGGAGCCGAGAGCCAGAAGATCCTTATAGTCCCAGCGATGCAGCTTGATCAGTTGCTCGTAATTGGGCGGCAACAGATCCCATTTTTTCATCAGGGCCAGGGTGGTTTGCAGATGCCTGTCATCCTTTTCCGACTTTGTCCCCTCCAGGGTCTTGAAAAAGAGGCATTGCCTGATGAGGTCATCCTCGTCCTTGATTTTATTCTTCTGGTAGAATGCCACCAGTTCCTTTGCCAGCAGCAGGTAAGGGTCAATGTGGTTGAGGGGGAGTTTGACCTCGTTTTTCGGCAGCCGTTCCGGAAAGGTTACCAGGCATTGTATCTTGGTGGAAAAGAGAGGCAGAATGTTTGTCTGATGCTTGAGCAGGAGTTCCAGATAAGCGAATTTGATGACTGACTTGAAAGGACTATCAAGGGCTTTATTGAGCTGCCAGAGACAGGCTCCGAAGATTTCCGCCTTGGGGATATCGGACAGATAGCCGAGATCGATAAAATTATCCAGGTTAAGCGCCCGTTTCTTGATGAGCTGCTCCACATAATCTCGATACCCTTGTTCGGTCAGGCCGGGCGGAATCAGCCACCAGAGCAGCATTTTGCCGGCAACGAGAATATGGGTGCGGAACAGTTCGTCCTTGAGCAGCAGTTTTAAGGCGGATCCTGCGGATTCCTCTTCGGCGACGGATGAAAATTTGTTTTCCCTGGTCTGGTCTATATCCATTAAAAAGAAATAGACTTCAAATCCGTTTTCCAGTGCCCATTTCTCGATTTTTTTACATTTTTCCTCAAGCAGGGTAACCCCTCCGGCGCCGATTTCTTCAAGTCGGATGCTCACCCAGAAATCACAATCCGATTTTTCCGACTCGGCGATGGTACCGATGCTGCCGATGGTTTTGAGCGAATGGATACAGGGATTGCGCGGGTAAGGGGAGGACGTTTTATAGTTTCTCGCGGTGGAATCCGGGAAATAACGGCGAAACAGCTCGCTGTCCACGATTTTCTCCGGCAGGAAACGGTAGATACCGAAAGGGCATTGCGGGTCGTCCACATAGCCCGGCAAATCGGGATAATTGCAGTGCAAAAGATAGGGGATTATCTTGAAGAGCAGGGTGGCCTTGGCCGGGTGGAAGTTGATGGCCTTGATTTTTCGGCTTTTGTTGTATGTCTGATATCTGATGAGTCGCTCGCGCATCTATGGTTGGCCGCCTGATGTTTAACCATTACCCATGGCGCTGCCCTTGCTGATGGCGTGGGTCATTTTAACGGCCTGCACGGTCCTTGCCACATCATGCACCCTGATGATGGATGCCCCGTTCCAGGCGCAGAGAGCGGAGATAACCGCAGTTGCCTCATCGCGGGCGGAGGCATCCTCAATTCCCAGGATTTTGCCGATAAAAGATTTGCGTGAATGACCGATCAGTACGGGGCAGCCCAGTGTGGTGAATTGCCTGAGTTCCCGCAGGATGGTCAGGTTGTGGCTCACGGTCTTGCCGAAGCCGATGCCTGGATCAATGATGATTCTGTCCCGGGATACACCGTGTTTTTCCGCCCATTGAATGCGTTCACCCAGGGCAGAACAGATCTCGCCCACAACATCATCGTAACGTGGCTTGAGCTGCATATTGCGCGGGGTTCCCTGCATGTGCATGATGATGACCGGCACCTTATGCTCAGCTGCCACGGAAACCATGGCAGGGTCGTGGCTGAGTGCGCTGATATCGTTAATGATGTCAGCCCCGGCCTCAATGGCGCATCTGGCCACTTCCGCCTTGGTCGTGTCGATGGAGATGGGGATATGATGACGGCGTCTGATGGCGGAGATTGCCGGAATGACCCGGTCAAGTTCTTCCTGCAGGGTGACTTGGGGGGCAAAGGGCCTGGTGGACTCTCCGCCGATATCAATGATATCCGCCCCGCTGTCCACCATGTGATCGACCAGGGCAAGCAGCGAGTTTTCATCGCTTATATTGCCGCCGTCGGAAAAGGAGTCCGGGGTGATGTTGACAATGCCCATGACATGGACTTTGTCAACGAAGTTCAAAGCACGATCCCGGGTGAGTATTTTCATCAATTACTCTGCTGTTGCTGTTACCGGAGGCGGTCAAGCCTCTGCCTGGCCGGTGGACTGTTCCGGCGCAGGGGGCGGCGGGACTTGCGGCTCCGGATTCGGTTGTTGCGGGGGCTGCTCTTTGGCGGCACTTGCTTGCGGTTCATTCGGCTGTGTCTTCACATCTGGTTTCGGCTCAAGATCCTGACCGCTGATCAGCTTTTCGATATCAACCAAGGTCAGTGTTTCCCGGTCAAGCAGGGCATTAGCAATGTTCTTCAGCGATTCTATATTTTCCCGGAGTAGTTTGATGGCCTTTTCATTGGCCTCCAAAATCAGTCTTTTCACCGCTCCGTCAATCTTGATTGCGGTTTCCTCGCTGAAATCGCGGTGCTGGGCGATATCCCGACCCAGGAATATCTGCTCTTCCTTCTTGCCGAAAGTCAAGGGCCCCAGTTCCTCACTCATGCCCCATTCGCACACCATCTTGCGAGCCATGGTGGTTGCCCGTTCAATGTCATTGCCGGAGCCGGTGGTGATTTCCCCGAAGATCAGCTCTTCCGCCACCCTGCCACCAAGCAGGATACAGAGATTGTTCAGCAGGTATGATTTGGCGTGGGTATACTGCTCCACCGTGGGTAACTGCTGGGTCAGGCCCAGAGCCCGTCCCCTGGGGATGATGGTGACCTTATGCAGAGGGTCGGTGCCCGGCAGGAGTTTGGCAATCAGCGCGTGGCCCGCTTCATGGAAGGCGGTGATTTTCTTTTCCTTGTCCGTGATGATCATGCTGCGCCGTTCCGCACCCATCATCACCTTATCCTTGGCCCGTTCCAGATGATCCATGTTCACCTTGTCTTCATTAAAACGGGCGGCAAGCAGGGCTGCTTCGTTGACCAGATTTTCAAGGTCGGCACCGGAAAAGCCCGGGGTGCCGCGGGCAATAACCATCCAGTTCACATCTGCGGCCACAGGTACCTTTTTGCCATGCACTAACAGAATTTTTTCCCTGCCGCCCACATCGGGGATGGGGACGATAACCTGTCGGTCAAAGCGGCCTGCCCGGAGCAGAGCCGGGTCAAGAACATCGGGGCGGTTGGTTGCCGAAATGATAATGACTCCTTCGTTTGATTCAAAGCCATCCATTTCCACCAGCAGCTGATTCAGGGTCTGCTCCCTTTCGTCGTGTCCGCCGCCCAGGCCTGCGCCGCGGTGGCGGCCCACCGCGTCGATCTCATCAATAAAAATGATGCAGGGGGCGTTTTTCTTGCCCTGGGTAAAGAGATCCCTTACCCTAGAGGCGCCGACACCGACAAACATTTCGACAAAATCCGAACCGCTGATGGAGAAGAAGGGCACATCCGCTTCACCGGCAATGGCCTTGGCGAGCAGGGTTTTCCCTGTGCCCGGAGGACCTGCCAGCAGCACGCCTTTGGGAATACGGCCGCCGAGACGGGTAAATTTTTTGGGTTCGCGGAGAAAATCGATAATTTCGGAAAGTTCTTCCTTGGCCTCGTCGATGCCGGCCACATCCTTGAAGGTTACCTTGGCGGTACCGCTTTCAAGCATCTTGTGTTTGCTGCGGCCGAAGCTCATGGCCTTGCCGCCACCCATCTGCATCTGCCGCATAAAAAAGATCCAGACGCCGATGAGGAGAAGCATGGGAAACCAGGAAACGAGAATGGTGACATACCATGGGGTCTCCTCTTTCTGTTTCACCGTGATATTAACGCCTGCCTTTCTGAGCTGGGGAATAAGTTCCGAATCCGAGGCAGGTGTAATGACGCGGAAATGCTTTCCTCCGCTGATGCCGGATATTTCATCGCCCTGGATGGTAACCTGAGTAATACCGTTAGAGGAGACGGTGGACATGAAGTCGCTGTAACTCATCTCTACCGCTCCGGTCTGGGGATGATTGAACATATTGAAAAGCAGGATCATGGTCAAGCCGATCACCAGCCACATGGATAAATTTTTGTAAAAATTATTCAAGAAAGAACCCCGTAAAGAAAATTTAAAAAAGTGTTGATCTCTTTTTTTGGTTTAAGTTTAAACGGTAACAGCCTCGCCTAATGGGTCATATTCCGCAAGGCAAGGTTAACATTAAGTCCTTGATGTTGTAAAGTCCAGCCGTAATAGTGGAAAACCGTCACAATATCGTATAAAAACTTCACGACTGGCTTTGGGTGTCAAAGTACTCCTGGACCGATTTGACCTCCATGGATTGATGCTTGAGGGTTTCAATGGCCATGGCCATGAATTCCGCGCCGGCCGTTGTCGTCGTGTAGGGCAGATGGTAGTTCAGCGCCGCCCTGCGGATGGTGTATGAATCCTCAGTGGTTCTTGTCCCCCTGGAGGTGTTGACGATCCACTGTATTTCATGGTCCTGAATTTTATCCAGAATGTGGGGCCGTCCCTCGGAAACCTTGTTGATTCTGGTGCAGGGGACTCCATTGCTGTTGAGGAAGGCCGCGGTACCCCGGGTGCCCATGATATTGAAGCCAAGCTTGTGCAGTTTTACGGCCACAGGCAGGATAACGGCCTTGTCTTCCCCTCTCATGCTGAAGAGAACGGTGCCCTCAAGGGGAATGGGCTGTCCTGCGGCAAACTGAGATTTGGCAAAGGCCAGGCCCAGGGATTCATCCATGCCCATGACCTCCCCGGTGGATTTCATCTCCGGTCCCAGCAGGGTGTCAACATTGTCAAAACGGTCAAAGGGGAAGACCGCCTCTTTCACCGCATAATGGGAAATTCCCACCTCTTTGGTCAGACCGAGTTCCGGCAGTTTCATGCCCATCATGACCTTGGTCGCCAGTTTGGCCAGAGGAACGCCGGTCGCCTTGCTGACAAAAGGAATGGTGCGGGATGCCCGGGGATTGACCTCAAGTATGTAAAGGATATTGTCCTTTACTGCATACTGGATGTTCATCAGGCCGATAACCTTCAATTCCGTGGCCATGGCCCTGGTTGCCTCATGGATCTGTTCGATGAGGGCGGGGGACAGGCTGTGGGGGGGCAGCACGCAGGCCGAATCGCCGGAATGAATACCCGCTTCCTCGATATGCTGCATGATGCCGCCGATGATGGTGTTTTCTCCATCCGAAATGGCGTCCACATCAATCTCTATGGCCTCTTTCAGGAATTTATCTATCAGAATAGGATGCTCGGAGGAGACATCAAAGGCTGTGGCCATATACTCCTTCAGATTTTTTTCATTGTAGACGATGCGCATGGCCCTGCCCCCCAATACGTAAGAGGGTCTGACCACAACCGGGTAGCCGATTTCCTGGGCAATACGCAGGGCGTTCTCGGTTGTTCGTGCCGTACCGTTAGCCGGCTGGATCAGGTTGAGTTTCTGCAGGAACTTTTGAAACCGCTCCCTGTCTTCAGCCCGGTCAATGGAATCGGGCGAGGTGCCGATTATGGGAACATTCATCTTGGACAGCGGAACGGCAAGATTGAGGGGAGTCTGCCCGCCAAACTGGACGATAACACCATCAGGTTTTTCGTTTTCTATAATGTTCATGACATCTTCACAGGTCAAAGGTTCGAAATAAAGCTTATCTGACGTGTCGTAGTCGGTACTCACCGTTTCCGGATTGGAGTTCACCATGATACTCTCAATGCCCATCTCTTTCAGGGCAAAAGAGGCGTGGACGCAGCAGTAGTCAAATTCGATTCCCTGGCCGATCCGGTTGGGACCGCCGCCTAGAATCATGATCTTGCGTCTGTCCGTCTTGCGGGATTCATCCTCTACCTCGTAGGTTGAGTAATAGTAAGGGGTATAGGCCTCGAATTCGGCGGCACAGGTATCAACCAGTTTGTAGACAGGCTTCTGTCCCAGCTTCTCCCGCAGTTCCCTGATGTCATCCTTACTGGTGCCGGTAAGATAGGCGATCTGGGGATCAGAAAAGCCGAATTGTTTGATTTTGCGCAGGAAATCCCGGTCCAGCCCCGAAAAGCCAACCTTCTTTATTTCCTTTTCCAGATCGAAAATCTGCTGGAGATTGACCAGAAACCAGGGGTCAATGGCCGTCAGTTCATAGAGGCGCTCAATGGTCATGCCCCTGTTCAACCCTTCATAAAGGGCGAAAACCCTTTTTGAATTGGGAATCTTCAGCTTCAGTTCCAGGTCGCGCTGGTCCATGGATGAGAAATTGAACTTTGGGTCGGCGCCAAAGCCGGTACAGCCGATCTCCAGTGAACGTAAACCTTTCTGAAAGGCTTCCTTGAAGGTTCTGCCGATGGCCATGGTTTCCCCCACCGATTTCATGGCCGTGGTGAGAATGTCCGTTGCTTCCGGAAATTTCTCAAAGGTCCAGCGGGGGATTTTTACCACACAGTAATCAATGGTCGGCTCAAAGGAGGCATAGGTCTCCTTGGTAATATCATTGGGTATCTCATCCAGAGTATAGCCGACGGCAAGCTTTGCCGCAATCTTGGCGATGGGGAAGCCGGTGGCCTTTGAGGCCAGGGCCGAACTGCGGGAGACCCTGGGGTTCATTTCAATAACCATCAGCTCGCCGTCCACGGGATTGACGGCAAACTGGACATTGGAGCCTCCGGTTTCCACCCCGATTTCCCGCATGATGGCAATGGACGCGTCCCGCATCAGCTGATATTCACGGTCTGACAGGGTTTGCGCCGGAGCAACGGTGATGGAGTCTCCGGTATGGACCCCCATGGCGTCCATATTCTCAATGGAACAGATAATGACGACATTGTCATTCTTGTCGCGCATGACTTCAAGTTCGTATTCCTTCCAGCCCAGCAGACTGCGTTCGAGCATGACTTCGGTGTTGAGACTGAGGTCAAGCCCTACTTTGCACAGTGATTCAAGTTCCTGATTGTTGTAGGACACTCCTCCGCCGGTACCCCCGAGAGTGAAACTGGGGCGGACAATGACGGGAAAGCCGATACGTTCAGCAGCAGCCCTGGCCTCGTCGATGGAATGGACAATGGCGCTTTCCGGTACTTTCAGGCCGATGCGATACATGGCCTCACGGAAGGAATCCCGGCCTTCCGCTTTTTTGATGACGTCAATATCGGCGCCAAGCAGCTCGACACCGTATTTGTCCAGTATGCCAGTTGCCGCAACCTTAATTGCCGTGTTCAGGCCGGTTTGTCCACCCAGGGTCGGCAGCAGCGCATCGGGACGTTCCTTTTCGATGATTTTGCATACCATTTCGGTGGTGATCGGTTCAATATAGGTTCGGTCGGCAATTTCCGGGTCGGTCATGATGGTGGCGGGGTTGGAGTTGATGAGCACAACCTCGTAGCCCTCCTCTTTCAGGGCCTTGACCGCCTGGGTGCCTGAGTAGTCAAATTCACAGGCCTGGCTGATTATGATAGGGCCGGAGCCGATGATGAGAATCTTTTTTATATCAGTTCGTTTAGGCATAATAATTATGTAATTAAGCTGTTAGCTCGTAGCAGTCAGCTCGTAGCAATAATTTATATTGTGATTAAATATTTTACGTGCAATCCGTTGGTAACGGATCACCGTGCTTTCTCTGTGACTTTTTGTTGTTGCCAGATTCTTTGGCTCTATAATATTTTATCAGCCATCAGCCATCAGCCATCAGCCATCAGCCATCAGCCATCAGCCATCAGCCATCAGCTGATCAACTATTTCATCGCCTCGATGAACCTGTCAAAAAGGTAGATGGAATCATGGGGGCCCGGGGCATTTTCCGGATGATACTGCACCGAGAAGGCTGAAAACTTTTTGTGGCGCATACCCTCAAGGCTTGAATCGTTTAAATTGATATGCGTTAATTCCACCTCATCTTTGTCAAGGCTTTGCAGGTCAACACAAAAACCGTGATTCTGAGAGGTTATTTCAATCTTACCGGTCAACAGGTCTTTAACCGGCTGGTTTACACCGCGGTGGCCGAACTTCAATTTGTAGGTTGAGCCGCCGAATGCCAGGCCAAGGATCTGATGGCCCAGGCAGATGCCGAATATCGGCTTCTTGCCGAGCAGTTCGCGTACCGTGGCAACCTCACCCTGTAATGCGGCGGGATCACCCGGGCCGTTTGACAGAAAAATTCCATCAGGTTCCATGGCCAGAATATCTTTTGCCGTGGCTGAAGCCGGCATAACCTGCACGGAACAGTCCCTTTCAGTTAATAATTTCAGCTGGTTATATTTAAGGCCATAATCAAGGGCAACAACCTTATAGAAGCCAGGACCCGTTGTGGAGAAATTGGTCCCGGGTGTCGGTCGGTCATCCTTCCAGCCATAGGGCGCGCTGCAGGTTACCTCCTGCACCAGGTCACGGCCAATAAGCCCAGGCGCATTTTTTGCCTTGGCAACAAGGGATTGCGGATCAAGATCCTCAGTCGACACCACCGCCTTCATGGCTCCGCCGACCCGGATATGGCGGGTAAGAGCCCTGGTATCAATACCCTGAATGCCCAGCACATTATATTTCTTGAGGAAATCGGCCAGAGTGCCTGTGGATCGGAAGTTGCTCGGCCGGGCATGGTATTCCTTGATGAGAAACGCCTCAACGTGAATCCTGCTTGATTCCATATCCTCCGGGTTCACGCCGTAGTTGCCGATAAGGGGATAGGTCATGGTAACGATCTGTCCTCTGTAGGAAGGATCCGTCAGAACTTCCTGGTAACCGCTCATTCCGGTATTAAAGACAATCTCGCCAGAGGTCTCCCCTGGGCCGGTAAAGGATTCCCCCTCAAATATGGTGCCGTCTTCAAGGGCAATAAGGGCTTTCATGATATGTTTCCTCAGTTATTGTAAATCTTTTGCCGGAACAGACTGTCAGCCCGGCAAGAGAAAATGAAGTTGCTTGGTTAAATATGCTGTTGTTGCAAAATATTTCTAATCAGCTCCGATTGCCGACGGGCAGATCCCTGCTGAGCCATGGCAACGGTCCGGGCCTTGTCACATATATCCGTGTATTGCCCGGGGGATTGCAGCAAGGCAAAGACTGACCGGGTAAAATCCTCAGGCTGGCTGATCGGCAAACCCGCCCCCTGTGATTCAAGAATTTCCACGGCATCGGCAAAATCCTTCATATGGGGTCCGTAATAAACCGGTTTCCCCCATATTGCCGCCTCCATGATATTGTGACCGCCCTTGGGGACCAGACTTCCTCCGCAAAAGATAAAAGTGCCGATGGAATATAGGGCGGCAAGCTCTCCCATGGTATCTACAAGAATGATATTGTGCCGGCGCTTGCCAAAACATATCTGGCTGAATTTTTCATATGCCAGATTATGAGAGGCCATCAATTTTTCAATTTCCCCAAGTCGATTCAGGTGACGGGGAGCGATGATGAAAATTGCATCGGCAATACTTTCCCGCAGTCTGAAAAAAGGATCAATAAAGAGATTTTCTTCTCCGGTATGGGTGCTGCCGAAAATGAACACCCGCTGGTCTTTGTTGATTCCAAGTCTTTTACGGTAAGCATCAGCCTGATCCGGAGACGTATGCCCTTGTAAATCATATTTTACATTGCCGGAAACAAGCAGTTTCTCGGGATCAGCGCCAAGCTCCAAAAAACGTTTTCCATCGCTTTCGCTGATAACGGCAATGGCGGCAAATGATTTGATCAGGGGATGGATCAATTCGGGTATCTTTTTATACCTCGCTAATGACCGATCAGAAAGTCGTCCGTTCAGTAACAGTAGTTTGACGCCAGAGCGGTAGGCCTCGGTGAGAAAATTAGGCCATAATTCAGTTTCAAGGCATATATAACATGTTGGCTTCAGTTTTGACAGAGAACGTTTGACGATCCGGTTTACATCAAGTGGTGCATAAATGCACGACAGGGAGCCACTCAGTTGCTCCTTGGCTACCTGTTGGCCATGTCTGGTCATTGTGGAAAGAAAATAGGCAGCCTCGGGTAAAAAATTATGCAATTCAGGAAGTAAGGCCTGAGCGGCCCGTACTTCACCTACGGAAGCGGCATGGAGCCAAATGCGCTGCCGTAAGGTATTGAAAGAAGGCCTATCATTATAATAGCCAAGCCGCTCACGAATGCTGTCTTTATGATTTCCGGTAAACCAACTGTATAAAAAAAAGGGTGGAAAGCCGATGGTGAAAAAAAGATCAGTCAATAATTTGTAGGATCCGTATTGCAATGAGGCTGCCATCCCTTCATTAAAAAAACACTCTAAGTTAAGCAAAAAATCATAATATTAAAACTGGTATTTTTGTCTGCGTCAATAAAAAATGGTAATTTTGTGCAAAGTCAACAGATCTGTCTGGTGTTGCCCTTAAGTAGTATTGAATGTTCAGAGGGGGGGGATGCGTTTAGACCAGTCTGAAAATTTTCTTGCGCGATGCGGGAAAATTTGGATGGGCATTCCCCAAAAAAAATTCCTGGAAAGTTTGACTCCCTATGTTGGTGTATGATTATATATTAATGAAGGGATGGCCAGAAGCCTTATTCATGGTCAGTAAAACTATCTAGTTGAAATTTTGTATTTATATCAAATAAGTAAAAACAAATATTGACAAGGGCACGATGATTCATTAGGTTGTCGTCTTTCCGGCGGGGAGCGAGAAACAAAAGCGAAGC
>Ga0180007_10004175_pt1 | contig 15470 bp, 8 predicted proteins | sample MM_PC_MetaG_FD_121122 | JGI IMG/M metagenome (GOLD analysis project Ga0180007, IMG submission 121122) | Groundwater microbial communities from the Aspo Hard Rock Laboratory (HRL) deep subsurface site, Sweden - MM_PC_MetaG | ecosystem: Environmental > Aquatic > Deep subsurface > Groundwater... | reverse complement strand
TTTAACAGCGTTCAGATCAATACCCGTGATCCAGGACATGACCTGACAAATCGTATTATCACCCAGATGCGTTCGCCATCTCTCGATAATACGCCTTTTGCACTTGATGCTCCGCTGTTCGAGTCTAACAAGTCTTCTCTTTTGCAGGGCGCGACTCTTGACTACAAGCTAAGCGGCAGAGTATTCGACAAGCGTCTTTCCAGTCCGACTAATCAAAAGTATTATAACGGCGAAGGACTTGCTACTTTTGAGATTATTCTCGAAGCTACGCTCAAAGCCAGCGGAAAAGAATTGGCACGTTGTGAGCGTCGTCGCCAGTTCGACATAAAAGCCGTATGCCTGGTATCAAACTACACGAAACGCGCGAGTTCCTATGCTATGACTTTTCCGCTCGATTTTGCGCTGCTTGTGCGCAATGGATTGCGCGAGTTCAAGCAGGGATATCGTGGACAGAGTTTTAACGAAGGTCAGAAGCTGATCGTTGAGGACCAGTCCTCAATTGCAGCTGAACGTCGTGGTCTTGTTTATTTTGGTGGTGCTGATCGCAATAATGAAGACAGCAGGGTGTTTTTGAACACTTCTGATGTTGATGCGCAGAGCAGCGCCACCATACCGGGTCTCCCTGTTCCAACTTTTGAAATATCTCAGGCTGAAGTTTTGAAGCTTCTGCCTGATCTCGACAAAAACGGCGCGGTAGAATACCAGGGACTCAAAGGCATCTTTAATTTGAGTGTACACCCTGTCGCCAGAACCGGCGCTCCCGCTAACCCCAAGGAAGACGAGGCTCGTCAGATTCTCTCTGTTGTCCCGGGCAACAAGAAGCTCATTCCAATGCCGGCTGGAATCAGTTTCGCCGGCAACGGCGACAAGGCTTATCTTGACAGCTTTTTGCGCGGTGCAGTGACTCAGCGCTATCTTTATCTTGTGCATTTTGAACTTGACGCTTCAAGTGCCAAAATTGGTGATGGTAGCGGCAGTTTTTATGATATCCCGCCGGAAGGCCAGCAGAAGCTTGAAGACTCGGCCAAATTTGTCTGCTTTTCTCCTGATATCACCTTTTACCAGGAAAGTGCCAGCGCTGACCCGAAAGGGCGCGAGCTTTATCAGCGTCTGGTTCAGGTCGAGCAGCGCACTAACCCGCCAGTTCCGCTCATTTCTGATTTTGCCGAGGATTACCTCTGCTACGACGGCCAAAACATGCAGAAGGCTAAGATAACCGACACTTTCGATGACGCACCACGGTTTTATGGTCGCGATTCTTCACCGCTTGGCGATATTAACATGACCGGTTCCGAAGGATTTCGCCCATTTGGCCAATACGCGCTATTTTCAGCCCGCTATATGCATGCCTCTGACCTCGAAAAAAACGGGATTTATGATAAAAAGAACGGGATTCTCAATCTGCGCGGTATTGTCAGCGTTGAACTCGACCATGTGACTTTTGATCCGCCGCCTGGCCAGAATTCCATTCTGGTAAAAGGGGTGGGGGCAATACTCGCGCCTGGCGGTTTTACCATCAATTGCGGTTTAAAACGCGAAAACCCCGCTAAGGACCTGTGTATTCTCTTTACCCGCCGCGGCAATATCCGACTGGCAACTTCTGAGCGCATCGAAGCCAGTTTACTGGCTTTTAACGACTCAAACAGTTCTTCGATAGTGCCATCACGCGCTTTCAATCTGCTTGGCGCACTGGGAGTCGACCAGCTTTACCTGAGCCGTTTCCCTTCGACTGCCAGCCGGGTAGAATTTGACCCACGCCTGCGCGTGGATTCTGATGCCGGCGAAATCTTCTCGGTAAGCATGTCACCCTGGATAAGGTTCGATGATATCAATTTTTCAAAAGAATAAACAACATCGCGGTTTCTCGTTAATCGAAGTGCTGATTGGCATGGTTATCATGTCGGTTGCGTTGCTTTCGTTTTTTCTGATCAACCAGACTTCAAGCTCACAAAGCATGGATGCTTATTACGAATTCCTTGCTCAGACTCTGGGCAACGAAACCGTTGAGTTCTGCCAGGGCATGGGCTATGCTTGGGCGCTTAAATACATGGATAAGCCTGATATCTTTCCGCTCAACGAGTGGCACGGGATTCTCGATAAGCCAATATTTTCAAAAACTTCGTATTTTCGCGAATGTGATTCGTTTGAGCGCATGGTGAACATGTCCAAGATCAGCGGTGGCGGCGAAGGAATTCTGGTGACGATTGGCGTGAGAGTGAAGAGCAACAATAAAGTGCGTGCCTGGATGAGTCGCAGTCAGCTGCAGTTTGCTACCATAGTCATGGAGAAGCCGGCAAGATGAAAAGAGCTTTTACAATGGTTGAGCTGATGGTTGTCTGCGCTATTATGATGCTGATTCTGATTCCTACTTTTCGCATTATGTCGTATGGACAACGCTCTGCCAGCAAGGGTATGCAACGCAATCGCGTGGTTATGGAGGGGCAGCAGATACTGAGTCAGCTTAAGATGGACCTGGCGATCTCATGTTTTGTGTTCGTTAATGACGTCACTCAGGATATTAATGATATATTTACCGAAACAAGTAGCGGTGGCGATATTACATTGTCGTTTCATACCTTTAACGGTGGGCTTTACGAAAATAAAGTGATTCCGACCAGTTCCGGTCCAGAAAGTTATCGTCGGATGAACCGCGTCGAATACCGGCTGACCAGTCGCCCCGGGACACCGTTTAAAAAGCTTGAACGACGTTTGTTGGCGCACCCGAGCATGCCTCCGGAACCAGACATCTTTAGAGTGCTCAGCGACCAGGTTAATTTTTTTGAGATTCGCCCCGAAACTGTTACTTCTGTTGGTTTTCCACGCAGTTTTTTCAGAATTTCGCTGCAGCTGTTTGATCAGGAAGAAGGCAGTGGCACTGCCGGCAAAGCTTTTATCGCTGATTTTATGGATACCGCTAACCCGACCATTCTTAACTCGATCATCAACAATCCTAATCAGAACCGCAACTGGTACACCGACCCGCACGACAGCAACTGATGTGGATTTACGGCAGGTTTACATACCCGCAAATAACTCTTTAAGACGTTCGGCCATACGTTCGCGCAGGTAGTTTTCTTTTACCAGCTGCAGATTGGTGCCAGCTCTGACCGCCAGTTGATGATAATTTGCCAGCAGATTTTTCGTTTGAGCTGCCAGTTGAGCAGCATCAGCCGGGTCATAATAAAGATTGCCGCTGACTGAGCCCAGAATATCAGAGGCTTCGCCCTTGAGTCCGTAAAGAATCGGGCGCCCGCCGGCCATGTAATCAAATACTTTCGAAGGTATAGTTTTGTCCATGGTGCCATCGTCTTTGAGATGAAGCATCAATGCATGAGTCTCGCGAATCATCTCAATTGCGCGCTCTTTATTGACTATGCCGTGAATCTCGATGTTTTTGAGGTTGCGGCTTTTGACCGCTTCTTCAAGCATCGGTTTTTCGATGCCATTGCCAACCAGAACGAATTTGATCTTTTGATTGTCTTCGGCTGCCAGCAAAGCCGCTGCCTCAATAACCAGTGAAAGATTCTGACAGTAGCCCATATTGCCAATATAGAGAATTCGCAGCGGATCAGGATTTTGCTCTACCGGCAGCGGCTTTTCGGTGACCATGCTCTGTGGAATCGCGTTGTAGATTATCTGAGGCCGTCGTCCGCCTGAGGTCTTTTCGATGTAATCAGACATTGGCCTGGCAACACAGGTCAGCTGGTCGGCCATGCGATAGAGCAGCCATTCAACTACCTTGGCAGCCTTGAAAAGAAAGCCGGTCGCGCTGATCTGACCAGCAACAACCGCCGATTCTGGCCAGATATCGCGAATGTCGAGGCAAAGCCTGGTATTTTTAAATTTTGCAATTGCCCAGCCGGCTATGCCGGTAAACAGGGGGGGGCTTGATGCCCAGACGACGTCGAATGCTCCCCGGTGCCGGCGTGAAGCCTTTATTGCACCAAGCATGAATGAGAGATAGTGGGCTATGTAGTTCCATTTGCCCTTTCCCTCGCATTTGAACAGCTTAACCCGGCTGACTTTAATATTGCCGTCGTTGATTTTTTGTTTAAGGTCACCCTTGTGTGGTTCGCCAGCGATAACTTCGACTTCGCAGCCCATCTGCGAGAGCAGTTGTGCGGTTTCCTGCATGCGAAAGGCGCAAGCGGTAACGTCAGGGTAGTAAAACTGAGTTACAAACAATACTCTAAGCGGTTTTCCAGGTAATGACATAGTCTATGGCCTCGGTCTGATGATTGCTCAAAATCAATTGCTCGGCATTAACCGGCATTCCGAAATCAGGATACCAGATATAACTTTCTACTCGCACTCGCGAAGAAGTTATCACCTTGAATTCAGTTTCGCCAATGGCAAAGCTGTAAGCGCCCGACTCGCTGCCCGGGATTATCTGAACCTGTGGCGCCAGATGCAGCAGTGAAACAAAGGTGCCGGTTACCCGGCGATCGAACATGCGGTCTCTTACCTTTATCGAGTCGACGGTAAAGATAACTTCGCGGCGAAAGCGCTGACCGTATTGATCGAGTAGTTCTATCTCAAAACGGCTGTGCTCAGAGTCAAAGTGTGTGTGAACAACTCTGGCACGTTTGCCTATTCTGAACTGCTCCCAGATATCTGATTGCTCGGCATGCTCTATCATCGGCAGGTTGTGGGCGGCAGTATGTCGGCATTCTTCACGAATCTGCGGATTCTGATAGGAGCCGCAGCCGGTATCGACAATGCATCTTTGCCCGGCCAGCGACAATTCAAACGACATGATATCGCAATGTGTGTGTCCGGGCTGGAAAGCTGGCGATGGATCGCCGCAGCTCAGGGCAAAGTAACTGTCGTCAGTGCGCCGCACAAAAAAGCCAGAGCTGTCGAGCAGGTAGTTCATCGGTTTGCCCTTGCGGCTGATACCGACGCTCAGGGTGGCATCGTTAAATTGCGCAATTTTTCCGTCTGGATGGGTCATGACGGCCAGCCAGTCGCGCATCAGCGGTATCTTGTCTTCGCACAGGGTTTCAAGAATTCTTGCCTGTTGCATCAATAGGCTGTCGAGTCCGCTGAGCTTAAGCAAGCGTCGGTTCGCGAGTTTTACCGCTTCAACCGCATCGAGCATTTCGAGATGATACATCGGGCTGCGTTCGAAGTGTCCGCCGTCAGCGAAGAACTGCAGTCTGATCTGCGAAATCAGCTCTTTGGCGCAGAATTCAAGGCGCTGCTCAAATTCGGGGCTCAGCTCGCCTTGCTCTTCAGCCAGAAAAACAGTGGCGACATACAGTGCTCGGAGGTTTTCGAGCAAGTGATTCGCCTGGTTATGGTATTCGAGATCAGACCACAGGCGTTTGCACTGGCCGGATAGCGACTGTAGAACGCAATCTGCATAAGAATCTTTGTCGTTGATGTTTTGTTGCAGCCAAAGCACCCAATTGTAGATTCGGCGCGAAACAACATATGGCTCCCAGGTTTCGCTGCGGCTTGAATTGTTCTTTTCGATCCAGTCAAGAATCAAAAACAGTTTGAGCCATGGCGAATTGTCGAGTTGGCCATCAAACAGCCAGTTAAAGTAATTCAGGTGGTAAAGCCAAAGCTTTTCGTTGTTCTCGTCAAATTCATGGCTCTGCCATTTCATTTCAGCCGGAACAAACTGCTGCTGACGGTTGAGAAAGCGTAAATCGAAGGGGTTGTTTCGGTCGAGTGGCAGCTGCCCTTTGAGCTCGCATGCCAGCTTGCTCAAAGTGCCGGGGCTGCCGGTGGTGAGCAGCTTGCGTTTGAGTGCGAACGACAGCCGCCCGTAAACCTGAACCGGTTTAAGCTGTCTGATCGTGTGAAAGAGCCTGATCAGGTTCATTTTTCGTCGCTATGCTCGCTAATTCCCGCTGCCAGCAACGTGATGCGGGCTGTCTCGATAATTTCCCCGAACGCTATCGGGCATTCACTACCGGTTTCTATCGAACTTACGAACTCGGCGACGCACTTTTCCTGACCCTTGTCCTGGGCCCAGAGTGTTTGATTCTTTGCGCCCGGCCAGCCGAAGAAGTGCAGACTCTTGAAATTGTCGAGCTGAGCTATGCGTCCGCTCGAAAAAATCTCGATACGCTCTTTTGGAAAGTCTTTGCAGCCATTGGCAAAATAGTGCACCGTGCCGATCGAGCCGTCACGGCAGGTCAGCGTGAGACTGAGCGTGTCGGGTGGCGTTTCTGGCAGTTGCGGGTTCTCCATGTTTGTTGTTTGAACTGAGACAATTGGACTGCCAGTCAAGAACCTGATCAAATCAATAAAATGACAGCCTTCTCCAAGCAGGCGGCCACCGCCGCTGGCGAAATCATGTGCCCAGTGATCGGCTGGAATCTGGCCGGCATTTATGGTCAGGACGATGCTGCAAGGCGCGTTGCCGGAACTTAGTAGTTGTCGGCAAAGTTGTGTGAGTGGCGAAAATCTGCGATTAAACCCGACCATCAGGCGCACAGGTCTGTTTTTTCGGGCTTCGTGGTAGGCCTGTTCAATCTGTGCGAGTTCTTCAAAACTCAGGCAGAGTGGCTTTTCGACGAAGACGTTCTTGCCGTTTTTTAGCGCCTCACAGATAAAGTGTGAGTGTGAGCCATGGCGGGTGCTGATGACGACAGTGTTGATCTGGTTGTCATTAAAAATAAGACTGGTGTCGGTGGTACTGATATTGAAGCCGCTTTTGCTGCCAATATGAGTGCCTGATACACCGCCCGAACTTGCGATAGTTTTTAAGATTGCGCCGGTTTTGGCAAGAGCTGGTATCAGCATGCCTCCCGCATAGTTGCCAGCACCGATCAGACCGATTACCGGTTTTTCGGGGTGTGCTTCTGGAACCTGCACTTGTTTGCCGATTTTTACCGATTTCAGCTCGGTATCGACACTGCCGTCATAGGTAAGCACAAGACCGAGAACGTCTTTTGCTTCAGAAACCATTTTATAGGCGCGGCCGGCATCGTCAAAGTCGATCTCGTGACTGACGAGTTCACTGGTTTTGAGTTTGCCACTGGCCATCAGATCGAGAATTGCGTTAAAATTGCGTTGTTCAGTCCAGCGAACGAAGCCGATCGGGTAGTCCAGTCCTTTTTCCTCATAAGCGGCATCGTAGCGCCCAGGCCCGTAAGAACAAGAAACCTGAAAGCTGATTTCCTTTTTGTAAAAATCGTCACGCGAGATATTTAGGCCGGTTACGCCGACGAGAACCACTCGCCCACGTTTTCGGCACATTTGCGGAGCTTGTTGAATTGGATCATTGCTGGTTGTGGCGGCTGTTATCAGAACAGCGTCGACACCGTTGCCATGCGAAAAATTAAGCGCCAGATCTACCGGATCGTTGCCTTGCGCCAGCTCGAATGCTTCAACGCCGAAACTTCGCGCCATCTCTACCTTCTGGTGGTCGAAATCGAAGCCGATAACCCGACAGCCATTGGCCTGTAGAATCTGGCATGAAAGCAGACCAATCAGGCCAAGTCCCATTACTGCAACGCTTTCGCCGAGGCTTGGGTCGATCAGGCGGATTCCCTGCAGCCCAATTGCTGCTACTACCGTAAAGCATGCACTGGTTTTGTCGACGTTGTCGGGTATTTTGGCGCAGAGATGCTGGCTTATACAGACAACTTCCGCGTGATTGCCGTTCGAGACAACCCGGTCGCCGACTTTAAAGCCAAACACGCCTTCGCCAACGGCGACCACAATGCCTGCGTTGGAGTAGCCAAGCGTCAACGGCTGATCCAGCTTGTTGAGCACTGTATTTACTGTTGGCATCAGGCCATCGGTCTTAACCTTCTGCAATACCTGCTTTACCCGGTCTGGCTGCTGGCGGGCTTTGTCGATCCAGCCGGCTTTGCCAAAGTTGAGCAGCATACGCTCGGTACCAAGCGAAATCAGGGTGCGGCTGGTTTTTATGAGTAGCGATCCGGGTCTGACACGTGGAACTGGCACTTCTGCCAGTTCGATGTCTCCGGTTTTCAGACTCTGCAGTATCTGTCTCATTGTTGTTTACTCCGGGTTTCTGTCTTTTCCAGTGTGGTGAAGTCGTATGCTGCAGCGTTCAAGCGGCAGCCTGGTTCAAGTTACTTCAGAAGGCTGCCAAGCCCCAGGAATTCGAGCCCGCGCCCGAAATCGCGTAAAAGCAACGCCGGGTCATACATATAGGCGCGTCGTCTGGCAAATCCTCGTCTGATAAGATTGAAGAGATTTGAGTTATGGTGATGAAACTGTTGTGAGGCGGTTTCTGATAATTCCTGAAATTTCTCATGGTCAATGTTGAGCACTCGCCGTTTCGGGTCTTTAAAGAACAGGTCTTTGGGGTTGGTTCTCAAGAAGTGTTCGAGTGGTGGTTGCGGGTCCAACAGACCCATTTCTACGCCTTGATCAAAAAGTTTGGTGCGAGGAAACGGGTTGTAGACGCCAATTCCGGCATAGTATGGGCGTGCCCGGCGCAGGAAAGCGATAGTCTTGTTGATGTCTTCTTCGGTTTCGGTGGGCAGCCCGATCATGAAGTAGCCAGTCCAGAAGATGCTGTGTTGATTGAGCATTTTTGCGGCTTTTAGAATCTGCGCGTGGGTGATGTCTTTGTCTGTTTGCTGCAATATGCTGGCTGAGCCAGACTCGATGCCGACGCTGATCTGGGCAAGTCCGGCGTCTTTCATGGCTGCAAGCATTTCGTCGTCGAGCAGGTCGACACGGGTGGTGCAGTTAAAGGTGATCTTGAACGGTAGTTTTTTAAAGGCCTGGCAAAGTTCGATTACATGCTTGCGTTTTACGGTAAAAGAGTCATCTTTTAATGAAAACTGGGTAGTGCCAAACTCGCGGTGAACCTGCTCAATTTCGGCAATGACTGAACCTACTGACCTGTATCTGACGAGGCGATCCCACATGTGGAAGCAGTAACTGCATCTGAACGGGCATCCGCGCGAGGTCAGCATTATACCCATGTCTTCCGAAGAATAATGCTCAGGGTTGAGCAGCGCTTTGCGGTCGGGCAGCGGCAGACTGTCGAGATTCTGAACAAAGGCGCGGTCAGGATTATGAACTATTTTGCCGTTGCTTTTCCAGGTAAGGCTCCCAATTTTGCTGTAATCGCCGCCATTTTGAATGGCTTGTAGCAGCTCTGGCATTGCTTCATCGCTTTCGCCACGCAGCACGAAGTCGACTTCCGGAATACTGGCGGTCAGATCGGGCATAGTCGAAGCGTGGGCGCCGCCAACTATTATTGGCACTTCTGGCAGTATTTCACGACAAAATCTGGCTGTCTGAATCACTGAACCAAACTTGGTGGTCAGTGCCGATATACCGATAAAATCAGGTTTCTGTTCGATAATGAGCCGTCGCATGAGTTGCCAGGTTGGATGCTCGACATCGTTTATGGCGGTGACATAGCTACCGTAGTGTTCGTATTCGCGCGAATAGTTGAGCGAACCCTCTTTGGGTTCAGCAGCATCCATGTCGAGAATTTTACAGTCAAAGCCGGCATTCTTTACGGCACCAGCCAGATAGGTCAGGCCAAGCGGAAAATACAGGCTGAAAATGCCGGCAAAGCTTTTAAACGGGGGATCAATGAGCAGAAGTTTCATGTTTTTACCATATACCACAAGTATCTATGACGATTTTGGGCTTGAGAAGTTCTTTGTCGATTTTTCTGAATTGCTGGTGAGGAACGAGCAGCACCAGAATGTCGGCCTGCTTGAGGGTTGCCTCTAGATCGCAGAGTTCGAAGTCTGCGTGTTCACTGCAGAAGGGTTCGCAGACCATAAGAGTGCCTGCTTTGCTTCTTTTAATCTCGTGCGCGATTTCTACAGCTGGTGATTCGCGAAGATCATCGATATCCTGTTTGTATGAAAGTCCGAGAATGCCTATTACCGGGTTTTTGAAGCGTTCGGCCGCCTCCAGCACCTTTTTGACGACGAATCCGGGTTTGCTATCGTTAACTTCGCGTGCGGTTCTGATGAGTCTGGCTGCTTGTGGGCAGGCATCGACAATGAACCAGGGGTCTACAGCTATGCAGTGCCCGCCGACGCCGGGGCCTGGATTAAGAATTTTGACTCGTGGATGCAGATTGGCAAGCTTTATCAGCTCCCAGACATTCAGTTTGAGGGAGTCGCAGATTACTGACAGTTCGTTGGCAAATGCAATGTTAACGTCTCTGAAGCTATTCTCAACAAGTTTCACCATTTCGGCGGTGGTTGAATCGGTCAGGTGTATTGCGCCCTTTACAAAGCTGGCATAGAGCTCTTTGGCTTTTTCGGCGCACTCTGGAGTATAGCCGCCAATTACCCGCTCATTCTCGACGACTTCGCGCATGATCTGGCCGGGAAGCACTCTTTCCGGGCAATGCGCCAGGTAAATGTCGTGTCCTGGTGTGAACCCCGCTTCTTTGAGCAATGGCAGAATCACGTTGTTGCAAGTCTGCGGCGGTGAGGTTGATTCCAGAATTACCAGGTTTCCGGGGCGCAGGTGTTTGATGATCGACCGGGTAGCCGCTTCGACATAAGAGAGATCCGGTTTGTGCCCTTCTTTAAAGGGAGTCGGCACTGCGATGATGAAAGCCGCTGACGGCTCAGGAGTCAGAGAGGCTCTAAGCTTGCCTGATTGAACAGCGGCTCTTACGAAGAGATCTAGATCTGGCTCGGTTATGTGGATCTTGCCGCTGTTTATGGTGTCTACAACCTTCTGGCTGACATCGACGCCGAGCACCTGATAGCCTTTGGCTGCCAGAATTGAACTGGTTGGTAACCCGATGTAGCCGAGACCGAGAACGCATATCTGTTTCATGTAAGACCTGCCGAACTAAGATTTTGTTTTGTGCAATGTACCAGAAAATTGTCACGACCACAACCGCCGGTCTCTGGTTACAGTAATTCTCAGTGCGGACTGAGTTGCCGAGCCAGAACGGAAACTTTAATGCCAGCGGCTTGCTGAAATAGGTTGCTGGAACCCGTGACAACACAGGGGGTACAGATGTTTTAGAAAATATATAAAAATTTGCTTGACGGAAAAAAGCAGTTCTGATAATATAACTTCATTGCAACGCACGGTCGTAATCCACGGGGCGTAGCGCAGTTGGTAGCGCATCTGGTTTGGGACCAGAGGGCCGCTGGTTCGAGTCCAGTCGCCCCGATTGGTTGTAATGACAGTCTGCGAGAATAGCTCAGTTGGTAGAGCGCCACCTTGCCAAGGTGGAAGTCGCGGGTTCAAGTCCCGTTTCTCGCTTTTCTTTCTCTCTTGGATGCGCCAGTAGCTCAGCTGGATAGAGCAGCAGCCTTCTAAGCTGCGGGCCAGGGGTTCGAGTCCCTTCTGGCGCGATGGACAGCTTGAGGGGGTTACTAAGTTGTCTTCCTTGGACAAAGTAGCACAATGGTAGTGCCCCAGATTGTGGATCTGGTGGTTGCGGGTTCGAGCCCCGTCTTTGTCCCTGTGGGCGCTTGTAGCTCAATTGGATAGAGTGACGGACTTCGGATCCGTAGGTTGAGGGTTCGAATCCTTCCAGGCGCGATGAGAAAAAATTTAGGGGCCGCTAGCTCAGGGGTAGAGCATCTGACTTTTAATCAGGGGGTCGATGGTTCAAATCCATCGCGGCTCATTCGAAAAAGGATACGCGCAAGCGTATCCTTTTTGGGGTATTAGCTCAGTTGGTAGAGCAACTGACTCTTAATCAGTGGGTCGCCGGTTCAAATCCGTCATACCCCAATGAAAAACTGTATAACACAGTCGAAAAAGCCTGCAATAATGCAGGTTTTTTTATTGCCAAGTTGTTAAGAGGCCTTTTTAGTGCCTTTCGCCGGTCGAGGGTCTGGCGGTTTCTTCTTCATTGCTAGGTTCCGTTGTTACCCGAAGTCTAACAAACTCTAACAATAACTACCCAAAACCAACACTTTAAGGTAACATAAAGGTAACAGGTTTTTGATTTTCAATTTTGTTACCTTAAACGCGGGAAAGTTTCACCAGTTGCAGTTCTGGTTGTAGATGATGGGTGGAGTTTTTGAGAAGTTCCGGGTAACAGAGCGAAAATTATCAATTCTGTTACCTGGGTCGCGTTGTTACCTGAAAAAATGACCGGAAGAGTAAGAGTTAAGGCAGGTTAGGCAGTATTCCCGGACGTAGGTAACAGGTAACGAGTAATAGGTAACAGGTAACAGAGCAGGTAACGGAACAAATAAAGGGAGGTTGTTACCCGAAATGATTAGAAAAGTGCGACATGTAAAGGGTTTGACGGTAAAAGATATCGAAACAGCTAAGCCGGCTGTGAGCAAAAACGGTAAACCGGTTGCCCGTAAACTTTCTGACGGTGGGGGGTTATTCCTTCTGGTCACCCCGGCCGGTGGGAAATATTGGTATTTAAAGTATCAGTGGCAGAAAAAAGAAAAAACGATTGCCCTGGGGAGTTATCCAGAAATACCGCTTGGCAGTGGCGATGAGTACAGAGACCTTAAAGACCGACAGGCAGAGACAGAATCAAATGCAGATCGGCGAGTAAGTGCCAGGCAATTCAGGCGCGAATACTTGAATCTGTTGGCGCAAGGCATTGACCCTGAGATTTACAAAAATGAGAAGATCAGCGGCAAGATTGAAGAGCGCGCAATTTTAAGAGTCACCTTTAAAGATGTTGCCGAGGAATACTTAGACGGCAGGCAGGAAGGCCGATTTAACAAGAGGCCATATACTGAAATCTATGCTCAGCGCTGTTTGCAAAGATTGGAAAAGGATGTTTTCCCGCTTGTGGGCATGACTCCGGTTTGCAAGATAACCAGCCATGATCTTAAAACCGTTCTGGAAAAGATAGTTTCAAGAGGAGTTCGAGAGACGGCCCGGCGGATTCTTAACATTTGCAAAGAGGTCTTTTTGCACGCGCGGTTTCAGGGTTACATTAAAGAGTTGCCAACTGATGACCTATCTTATTACCTGCCAAGCCCTGCCAAGGTCGAGCATTTTGCAGCAGTAACAGAGCCGGTTAAGGTTGGTGAACTGCTTAGAGCAATAGAGAGCTATCAAGGCTCGTTTGTGGTCAATAGCGCATTGAAGTTAGCACCATTGGTCTTTGTGAGGCCGGGTGAGTTGCGGCAAGCTGAATGGAAAGATATTGACCTTAGTAACGCTGAGTGGCGTTTTCTGGTAAGTAAGACCAGTGTTGAACACATAGTGCCATTATCAAGGCAGGCCGTAGCTATCCTGAAAGATATTCACCAGGCGACAGGCCAGGGGCGGTATGTTTTCCCTGCTGTCAATTCAACTACCAGGCCGATGAGTAATAACGCAATTCTGGCAGCATTTCGAAGAATGGGAATAACTACTGAGGAAATGACCGGGCACGGTTGGAGAGCCACAGCAAGAACTCTGCTTGATGAGGTGTTAAGGTTTCCGGCTCATCTCATAGAACATCAGCTGGCTCATAAGGTTAAAGACCCGTTAGGCCGTGCTTACAATCGAACAACCCACATTGAAGATCGGCGGAAGATGATGCAGGAATGGGCTGATTATCTTGACGGCTTAAAGTTCCAGATGACTGCTCAGTAAAAATCTTGAACCTGAACGGGAAATACCAAAACCATTGGCTCTAGTGCGTGCGACTGACTAGGTGTGGATGATGGTTTCAAGATGGTAGCATAGCTGTAATGGTAATAAATGCTAGTGTCTGTTGTGTTTGCTTCTCTTGAAACGGTTTCTAACATTGTGTTTAGTCGAGAGGTTAGCCCTCTAATTATTGTCAGATGCGCACAGTAGGCGGGAAAGCGGCATATTGTTCTACTTAACTGTATCTTAACTGCAAGCCCCTCTAAAAATCACGAGCGGGAGAAAAGTTTTCGAACTATTTTCGAAGTATTTCACCCTGTTTTTAGATGTCCTGAATCCATCGGGGTAGCAATTCTGAGACAGCCTTATACAAAGGAAAGCCGGGGGTGCTAATGTGGTCATTTCTGATCAGTTTTAGAGCTGCAGTCAATTTTTGTAGTTGATGTGTGGCATGTGTGATGGAGTAAATTTGTCATGTAGATTCCTGAATTGCTGAGAATTACTGCAATGCAACACGACCGGCAACGAAGTATACCAGCGCTTCAGCTGTGCACGCGTGCCAAGCTTTTTGGTGAATCTGTAGTCTGACGAGAGAGCGCAAAGCCTGTGTTTAATAGGTTCTTCCGGGGGCTTAAACCCGCTGAGGGTCAGGGCAATCCCGGTATTTTCAAACACGCAGAAAAAAAATCACATGTCCAATTTCCGGATTTTTCTTGCTGCAACGCGTCATGGAATGGCGGCGGGGGTAATTCAAACAGCGCTTTAATGCAGTTTTAAGAGCCCTTGCTTACCTCTTATTTTAGGGTCAATGTTTCACGAAAAAGCGGACACGCTACTTTTTACACAGCAAATAATCAGCATTAATTATTGTCTGCACAGGCTAACCAATGCGCTTACATCGTATTGACCACTCGCAAACTAGTTATACTGGCTGTATTCTGGCGAATGTTGGTATGGCGTTTAGGTTGCAAACACTTACTGACAGCCAGATGCCGCGTGGACATAAAAACCGCGCCACAATGTTGCGGGTGGGGGGACACTTAGGGTCAGGCAAAGCCCGGCCTTTCTGATCGTGCATTAATGCGCACGTTAGTGGGCATGATAAAAAATTACACAGGGAAAAATAAAGCGCCTGGTGAAAAATCGGAAAAAAACACACCTGAAATTTTGAAATTATAGGGATTGGCTTTGGAGTTTGTCTTAATTCACCTGGTCGATTCTGGCCAGCTTGATTGTTTTGATGTTGGTCTCAAAGGGTCTGAGAGATTGCCGCGCTTGTTGATCTACGGCGCGTCTGTCAGATTGTCTCAATTCGCTTGGTTGGTTTTGGCCGGTCTGGCAGCCTTTCCGGTGTCTGGTCACCTCGATCAGTTTCAGCCAGACTGATAACCTTGCTGCTGGCTTCAAACCGCCAGAGAGATTGCCGCGCTTGTCGATGCCACGGCGCAGTTGTCAGATTGTCTCAATTCACCTGGTTGATTTTGGCAGGTCTGGTAGGCTTGCCGGTGGCTCAGTTTGTCTCGATCAATTTCAGTCGGTCTGCAGGCTTGCTGACTGACTCGAAATGTCAGAAAGTTTCAGGGTTTTTCGATAGCCTTGGCGCTGATCGGGTTGCTCTCGATTCACCAGGTCGATTCTGGCCGGTCTGGTAGGCTTGCCGGTGGCTCAAAGTCCATGAGAGATTCAGAGATCTTCGATACCACGGCGCTGTTATCGATTTGCCTCAGTTCGCCTGGTCGATTCTGGCCAGCTTGGTAGGTTAGCCGCTGGCCTGATTCGTTTCGATCAATTACCGGCCCTGTGATAACCTTGCCGATTGCTAAAACCGCTTGGAAGTTTCAGAGATCTTCGATGCCACGGCGCTGTTGTCGATTTGCCTCAATTCACCTGGTCGATTCTGGCCAGCTCGATAGGCTTGGCGGTTGCTCAGTTTGTCTCGATCAATTTCAGTCGGTCTGCAGGCTTGCTGACTG
>Ga0180007_10004174_pt1 | contig 15473 bp, 10 predicted proteins | sample MM_PC_MetaG_FD_121122 | JGI IMG/M metagenome (GOLD analysis project Ga0180007, IMG submission 121122) | Groundwater microbial communities from the Aspo Hard Rock Laboratory (HRL) deep subsurface site, Sweden - MM_PC_MetaG | ecosystem: Environmental > Aquatic > Deep subsurface > Groundwater... | reverse complement strand
CTTCTATCACAAGAAGGTGGCCCTGGCCGGCGACCCGGACCTCCTGATCGCGGACGAACCCACCACGGCTCTCGACGTGACCATACAGGCCGGCGTGCTGGACACCCTGCAGACGGTGGTCCGCAAGCGCGGCATGGCCATGCTCTTCATCACGCACGATCTCTCGCTGGTGAGCGGTTTCGCCGATCGCCTCGCCGTGGTCCACGAGGGGCGCATCGTCGAGGAGGGCGCCGTGGCGTCGGTCCTCGCCGCGCCCGCACAGGCCCGCACGTGCGAACTCCTGGCGGCGTTGCCCGAGAAGAGTCCGCCCCGCAGCGCTCCGGCCGCGGTGGCGAGCGCCCCCGTGCTGGCCGTCGATTCCCTGAGGGTCGAGCATGCGCGACGCCGGACTTTCTGGAGACGGGGGCGGGAGGCCCGGCCGGCCGTGCGCGACGTGTCTCTCACGGTCCGCGCGGGCGAATCCGTGGCACTGGTGGGCGAGTCCGGCTGCGGCAAGACGTCTTTGGCGCTGGCCGTGGCCGGTCACCTCGCCGGAGTCCGCGGGGAACTTCGGTTGAGCGGCGCGCACCGTCCGCCGGGCGTTCCCACCAGGCTGGTCCAGCTGATCTTCCAGGATGCCAGCGCGGCGCTGGACCCGCGCCAGACCTGCGGGAGCGCCATCGCCGAAGCCGCCGACGCGGCGGGAGAGGAGCGCAGCGTCGCCGCGGCATTCCTGCGGGACGTCGACCTGCCCCCCGACGTGGCGGCGCGCCGTCCGTACCAGCTCAGCGGAGGCCAGCGCCAGCGCGTGGCGCTCGCCCGGGCCCTGGCGGCTCGTCCGCGCCTGCTTATCGCCGACGAACCGACCGCTTCGCTCGACGTGGTGATGCAGTCCCGGATCGTGAACCTGCTGGCTGGTCTGCAGGATGCCCAGGGTTGGGGCCTGCTCTGGATCACCCACGACCTGCCGCTGGCGCGATCGATCTGTCACCGCATCGTGGTGATGTTCCACGGCGAGATCGTGGAGGAGTTGCCGGCCGCCAGAGCGCCACGGCATCCCTACACGCGAGAACTCGTGGCCATGACGCCGGTTCTCGGCGAATGTCTGCCGACACCCGGGGCGTCCGCTCCCCTCGAGGCGGGACCGCCGCCCGAGGGCTGCGCGTTCGCACCGAGGTGTCCGCTGGCCCTGCCCTCGTGCACGCTCGAGAAACCGACGCTGCAGGACGCGGCCGGCGGTCGTCGGATACGTTGTCCCGTCGTGCTCCGGAATGGTGGAACACATTAGGTTGACAGGGCTTTCGGCAATCTCTATATTCAGCCGGAAGTTGCCGGTTGACCGTCACGACCCCCCATTTCCCGACTTGTGGCCCGCCAGGTGTGATCATGTCGGGGTGCGTGAGGTTTCGGTATGTGTTCGACAGACCGAGATGCGTTACATCCTCGTCGTGCGGTACCGGTCGACCGGTACTCATGCTCGAACCGGACTGGATCCGTTGAAAGGAGCGCCCAGATGCTCCGGCGCAAATGTCTAGCGAGCGTCCCGACTTTGCTCTGGTTGGTGGTGCTGACCCTCGTCCTGACCCCCCTGGCGGTTCACGCCCAGGGCACCTTGGGCACCATCAAGGGCACCATCCGCGACTCGGAAACCGGCGAATTCCTGGATTATGCCAATGTCCTGCTGGACGACGGTTCGCGAGGCACGATGTCCCTCGGCAGCGGCGTGTTCTACTTCAAGGGCCTGCTGCCCGGGCCCCATACCGTCCAGGTCCTCTACCTCGGCTATGCCCCCGAGACGCTCACCGTCGAGATCGCGGCGGGAGAGACCAAGCAGATCCGCTTCGACATGAAGGTCGTGATCGTCGAGACCCTCGATGCCTTCGAGGTCGAGGGAGCGCGCTACATGGTCGAGGTCAGGAACGCCACCACGGAGCAGCATTTCGGCGGCGATCGCCTGCAGGACTACGCCATCGACTCGGTCGAGGAGGCCGTCTCGAAACAGGCCGGCGTCCAGATGCGCGACGGCGAGCTTTACGTCCGCGGCGGCCGCTCCGGCGAGGTCTCCATGCGCATCGACGACGTGCCCGTGGACAACGTCGGCGGCGGCGGCGCCATCAGCGTCTCCTCGATGGCGGTCGAGGCCACGCAACTGGTCACCGGCGGCATGGACGCCGAGTACGGCTCCGCCATGTCCGGCGTCATCAACGTGACCACCCGCACGGGCGGCGAGAACTTCGAGGGCGGCATCCGGTACATGACCGACGATTTCGGGCGCCAGGACAAGACGTACACCAACTACGACCGCTTCGAGTTCGGCTTCGGCGGGCCCACGCCGGTCGACAAGCTGACCTATTTCTGCGCGGGCGATTTCTTCTTCACCGACACCGAGAACTACTCGGTCGCCAACCGCCCCGAATATCGCGTGAATCTCGGCAACACGACGCTGTTCCAGTTCCGCCGCCGCCAGGTCAACTCCCTCAAGGGATCGACCAAGTGGAAGTACGACTTCAGCGAGAACCTGCGCCTGACCGGCGAGTACACGCTCAACTTCGTCTCGAACGAGGGGTATTCACCCAACTGGAGCGTGTCGGGCTATGCGCGACGCGTGATCTACATGCCCTTGATGATCCCGACGCCCGGGGACGATTCCTGGCTGTACACGCGCAACTACGTGCCCGTCTACTACGGGCCCTGGTACGAGCACATGCACGAGAACGCGCATCCGGCTGTGGTAATAGACTTCGAGAACGCGAGCATGAACCGCCGGGTGGCGCCTCTGCTCCAGGTCCGCGCCATAGACGGTCGCCTCTACACGGTGGCGGTCGAACCGGGCTTCGACGGCTTCCGCTATCCGAACTCCACCTTCTCCACGGCGCAGGAAGATTCCTCGTACACCTGGTTTAACTCGGCCGACCGCAGCGGCGAGAACAACAGCATCGGTCAGAACGTCAAGGTTGTCCTGACGCACAATCTCACCGAGAGCACCTTCTACACCATGAAGCTGAGCTATCTCGCCAACGACGACCTCTTCACGGTCAACGGCAAGGACCCGTGGGAATTCCAGCACGGAGGCATCTGGTCGCCCGGCCTGTTCGGCGGACAGGCACCTCTCTACCTGAACAGTTCCGACTACTACACGGACCCACTGAACCCGCTCTTCATCACCAGCAGCGATTTCCCGTACTACTCGGAGAACTACGTGCGCACCTACCTGATGAAGTTCGACCTGACCACCACGCGCTGGGAGGGGCACCTGGTCAAGACGGGACTGCAGCTCCAGTACAACGACATCGAGAGCATCGAGCTGGCCTACCCCGCCGTCGAGCGCCAGAACCGGTTCACCGGTGACTACAGCCTCGGCGCCAACTCGAACATCTACCACTCGTACAACCCCGAGGCTTCCTGGTTCATCCAGGACCGCTGGGAGTACGAGGGGATGGTCATGAACTACGGTTTCCGCTGGGACCTGTTCTCGCCGGGATCGGCGGCCGAGATCCTGCTCGACAACGAAGATGTCGACAAGAACATCATCAAGTACAAGCACCAGTTCTCGCCGCGTCTCGGTTTCGCGTTCCCGATCACCGAACGCGACGGCTTCAACTTCTCCTACGGACGCTTCATCCAGTTCCCGTCGCGAAACCTGCTGTTCAGCAGCCAGGACGCGGTCGGCAACACCGGCGTGCTCGGCAACCCGAACCTCAAGGCCGAGACCACCATCGCCTACCAGGCCGGCGTCAAGCACCAGTTCACCGACTATCTCGCCGGCTCCGTCGCCATCTATTCGCGCGACATCTACGATCTCATCGCCTCGACCACCGTGACCGACGAGGAGACGGGCAACACCCTGCCGCGGTACATCAACAAGGCCTATGCCTCGGCACGCGGTGTCGAGTTCACCCTGAACAAGAGGTTTTCCAACAACTTCGCGTTCGACCTGGCCTACACCTTCTCCTACGCGGACGGCGTGGCCAGTTCGCAGCAGTTCGGCGCCAACCCCGAAGGCCTGGAGTTCCTGCCCAACCAGGAACTGCCGCTGAACTGGGATCAGCGGCACGTATTCCACCTGTCCCTCAGGTTGGCGGAACCGCAGTCCTGGTCCGGCTCGGTGACCTTCTCCTACGGCAGCGGCTTCCCCTGGACGCCCTTCGACCGCTACGCGCGCAAACAGGATCCGCTGATCGAGAACAGCATGCGTCTGCCGTCCACCTACGACCTCACCCTGCAGGGAGAGCGCCAGATCAACTTCTACGGCCAGCAGCTGACCCTGTTCATGCAAGCCCACAACCTGATCAACCAGGACATGGTCCGGGCGCCCGCCGCCGGCATCTTCCCGGGGATGCGCAACGCCACCGCCGCCTACACATCGTACCTGACCGAAACCGGCAAGTACGGCGGTGCCTATCTCCAGGATTCGAACGGGGACAACTACAACGAATTCATCCCGATCAACGATCCTCGCGTCTTCATGGATCACCGTCTCTTCCGCGTGGGCATCGGCTGGCAGTTCTAGGGATATGCATTCTCCGGTATGCGTGCAGGCAGACCGTAGAGGGAAGGATCGAGAATGACTCATAGCCGCAGCGTCTCGCGCTTGCGTGTACAGCGTTACGTGCGACTCGTCCTCGCCGCCGCCGGCGTGCTGGTGGTGACGTGCCCGGCCGCGCTGGCCTGGGTGGATATGACCGATTACGGTGTCGATCCGTACCCTCATCCGAACGGCATATATATCACCGACGGTTCGTACGTGATGAACGTCGGCGAGCTGCACATCAACATCACCAACTTCGGACTCATCGGTTCCCAGGCGCCCTCGACATGCTCCTGGTGCGACGCGCCGTCGGCCCAGTGGCCGGCCGGTTCGGGCGTCGAGTACCTGTGGGCCGCCGGTCTCTGGGTCGGCGGCGTGACGCTCGGCGAGAGGCTGGTGTCGACCGGCCAGTACGAACGGGAGATCCTCGCCACCAGCGAGGTGGAGGACACCATCTACGAGGCCATCGGCGGCCGCCTGCTCCGTCCGCCGGGCAACACCGACGCCAGCGGCAGGCGCATACCCGAAGCCGATCCCAACGACGACGACGACTACGACGACTTCGGCGTGGCGCGTGTCGACGAGGAGACCCTCAACGGCTACGACGACGACGACGACGGCCTGATCGACGAGGACTTCGCGCAGATCGGCAATCAGATGATGGTCTGTACGATGTACGACAACACCCGTCTCGCGTCGGAGCTCTATCCCGACCACACGCCCCTGTACCTGAAGGTCATACAGAACTCCTACGGGTGGGAGAACGACGACGCCGACGACTTCGTGGGCTTCGAGTTCGAGATCACGAACATCGGCGTCGCGCCGATCAACGACGTGTACATCGGGTTCTTCGCCGATTCGGATATCGGTCCCCGCGACCGGCCGGGGCGCGCCGAGGACGACCTGGCCGGAAGCTACACCGGTTTCGTGCTGGCGCGCGACAACACCTGGGTGCCCGTGACCCTGGGCTACATGTTCGACGACGACCAGGACGACGGCGCCACGCTCGGCTATTTCGGTGTTGCGTTCCTCAGCCACGACACGGACCCCACCGGGGCCCGGGCTCCGGAAACGATCTCCCTGCATTCCTTCCACCACTTCTCGGGACAGGCCTCCTTCGACCAGGGCGGCGATCCCACCAACGACTCCGAGCGCTACCAGCTGCTCAGCGAGAACGTGATCATGAACAACGTCACCGAGGGCCGCGAGAACGACTACCGCTTCCTGGTGGCGGTGGGACCGTTCGCCGAGCTCCCGCCCGACGAGACCCTGACCTTCCAGGCGGCGCTCGTGGTCGGCAACGGGCTGTCCGGCCTGCTGGCCAACGCGGCGGAGGCCGTTCTCACGTGGGACGGGAATTTCTTCGACCTCGACGGCAACTCCCAGACGGGCATCAACGGCCGCGAATCCCGGATCTGCGCCAACCAGTTCCCGGACGGCGCCATCTTCGAATGGGCGGCCGATCTGATGGACCAATCCTGCGTGCCGACAGACTACCTCCTGAGCTTTCCCAGGATCGGTGCCGACGACCTGGACGCGGAGGGCTGCCTGTACGTCAACATGGACAACTGCTACGAATGCGGGCGCCAGGCCGGCCAGTACTGTACGCAAGAGAACCGGCTGATCACGACCGTCTGGAACTGCTGGGATCCGTCGATCTCCGATGCCAACAAGAAGGGCTGTACGGGGATCGAGGGCAAGGAGACGCAGGTGCACTGGCTGGTGGGCATGGCGCCGCCGCCGCCGGGCACGCGTCTGTGGCCCACAGACAGGTCCGTCCACGTCTTCTGGAACAACCTGAGCGAGACCACGCCCGACGTGCGCAGCAACAGGATCGACTTCGAGTCGTACCGCCTCTGGCGCGCCGACAACTGGGAGCGTCCCTTCGGCGCCTCGGTCGAGAACGGTCCCGAAAGCGGCCTGTGGCAGCTGATCGCCGAGTACGACCTGGACAACACTTACGTGCAGCGGCGCGAGTTGATCGACGGCTCGGTCGTGATCGACACGCTTCCCCTCGGGCGCAATACGGGCCTCGAGGAAATCCGCTACACGCCCGTGTGCCTCGCCGACCCCACTTTCGAGATGCCCGCGCCCGGCCTGGCCGAGGCCATGCGCCAGGTCGTCGAGGCAGACTCGCTCGGCCTCTTCCAGCTGCGCCCGCCGCTCTACGACTCCGAAGGGAGCGTCGTGGAGGGACTCGAGGCCCTGCTGCCGTGGCAGGGCTATCCGGCCCATCTGGATACGTTCTTCTGGGTGACCCCGCGCGTGGCCCTGGCCCCGACCCATGTCGCCAAGGACGCGGTCGAATTCTACGAGTACGTGGACTACGACGTTCACAACGGCTTCTTGTACTTCTACTCGGTGACGGCCACCGATCATGCCATGGATATCAACGACGACGATACGATCACCGTCACCGGCAGCGGCATCGTCGGGGACCCGAGTTCGTCGTTCAACGACGTGCGCCCGGGATCCTTGGCCCAGACGGCCGAGGAACGGAAGCAGAACGGGGTGGACATCTACGTGTACCCGAATCCCGCCACGCGGGACGCTCTGGAGGAGTTCCAGCTGTTCTACCCGAATTCCGACGACCCGACGGGCATCCGGGTATGTTTCGCCAACCTGCCCCGATCGCACAACTCGGTGAAGATCTACACCCTGGATGGCGATCTGGTCGAGACGCTCGATCACGACGGAACGGATGGCTACGGAGAGATTTGCTGGAACCTGGTGAGCCGCAACGGTCAAGAGGTGGTAAGCGGCATCTACCTGTACACCGTCGAGTCTCGGGACGCCCAATTTGACGACTTCATCGGAAAGTTCGTCATTATACGTTAGAACGTCGTCGGCCGGTGGAGAACCGGTGCGAACGCACTCCGTCGAGGACGGATCTGGAGGTTTTCATGAAGCGCATCGCATTGCTCGTCATCGTCGCCCTGGCCCTGCCGCAGGCGGCCAACGCGCAGCTCTTCGCCAAGGTCGGCACCTTCGGTGCGCAGTTCCTGCAGATCGGGACCAGCGCCCGGGCCACGGGGATGGGCTCGGCCTTCACGGCGATCGCCGATGACGCCAGCTCCGTGTTCTGGAATCCGGCCGGCCTGGTCGAGGTGCGGGGCAACGAGTTCCACGCTTCACAGGTCGAATGGCCGGCGGACATCAACCTCAGCTCCGCCGTCCTGGCTTTCAATCCGCGCATCCTGCCCGGCACCTTCGCCCTGTCGGTGCGGTCGCTCTGGCTGGACCCCATGCTGGTCAGGACCGCGTATCTGCCCGAGGGCAACGGCCAGACCTTCGATGCGGGCATGGTCGGATTCGGCTTCTCCTACAGCCGCTTCTGGACCGACAAGTTCTCCGCCGGCTTCACCCTGAACTACCTCCATATGGGTCTGGCCGAGGAAGCCGTCAACACGGCGAGTTTCGACTTCGGGATCATTTACCGCATCGGCGTGCGCGGCCTGCGTCTGGGCATGGTCATCCAGAACCTCGGCGGCAAGATCACCTACGACGAGCTGCCGGCGAAGATGCCCACGATCTTCAAGGTCGGCGCCAGCTTCAACATCACCCAGACCAGCAACCACTCCCTGCTGGCGTCCGGTGAATTCCAGCACCCGTCGGACAATACGGAGCGGGCCAACCTGGGACTCGAGTACAAGCTGAAGGAACTGCTCTACCTGCGCGGCGGCTACTACATCAGCTACGATACGGAGGAGTATTCCGGCGGCTTCGGCGTAATCGTCAACACGGGCAAGGATTCCCGGGCCATCGTCGACTACAGCATGGTGAGCATGACCGCGCTGGATCTCGTGCACCGGCTCAGTCTTACCGTCACGTACTGACGGTCCCGACGTTCCTGCGGCGCCCGCTCCTCACCTCCGGGGGGCGGGCGTTCCGCGTCATGGAGCGTGCCCTCGGCGACTGTTGCCGTGAATGGCGGTCTTCCGTATGTTCCAGGCTGCAGCTTCGTGCGAACGACCGGCGAACCCAACGGCAGAGGTGGATGATGGATGTGCACCCCAGGGGAGACCGTGCGAGGGCCGTCGCCGGCTCCTTGAGGCGCAACCGCCTCGTGTGCGGCCTGCCGCCGATTCTCGCGGCCGCCCTCTCGATTCTCCTGCTCGGGGCCTGCCCGGCGAATGCGGCGCTGGTGCGCCCCTGGGAGGGCGCCGGTGGGTTCTCGTACGTGGTGGACGTCGTCGAGCGTCCTCGCGAGGACGGCGTGGTCGATCTGGTCCTGCTCTTCAGCGTGCCCAACGCGGAGCTGGCCTTCCAGGAGGAATGGGGCGGCGGGCAGCGCGGCAAGCTCGCGGCCAGGGCTGTCCTGAGAGGTCACGACGGGTCGGTGGACCGCGAGGTCGAACTCGATCTGGTCGCCCGCTCGCGGGACGATGCATCAGCCCAGACCGCCTACCAGGTCTTCACCCTGACGCTGCCGGGTGTCGCCGACCAGGCCGGTCGCCTGAGCTGCGAACTGCGCGACCTCGAAGCCGGCCGGATCCTGCGCCTGCGCGATGCGGGCGCCGCAGATCCCCGCAGCGTCGTCCAGGGCGAATGGTTCGCGGATGCCGCCCGCCGGGAGAGCCACGGCCTGTGGCTGGGCTCCCCGCTGTTCCTGGCGGGAGCGCCCCGCCAGGAGATCGCGGCCTCGCACGCGGACGTCGCCCGGCCCGAACAGACGCTGCTGGGCGAGTTTCTCCACCCCAACCGCCGCTACGGCATCGAGCAGTCCAACCTCCAGATCGTGTTCGACATCGAGGCGCTGGGCTTGACGCGCGAAAACGCCGGCCATCTGCCGCGACACCTGCTCGTCCAGCTGCTGTCGACCGAGTTGGACTACGCGATGCGCGACACCATCGCGCTGGACATCGACCCCGCGGCGTTCGTCGCCGGTGGCGGGCTGGCCGAGATCGCCTGGGAGTACGACGTCAACTACCTGCCTCCCGGCGCGTATCAGCTGAGCTGCGCCCCGCTGGACGGCTACGGCAATTCGTGGGTCGTGGAATTCGACGTGTTCTGGTCCCTGCAGTCCTTCGCGCGTCCCGCCGACGAGCAGTTCCTGATCGGCAGCATGGTGTTGCTCGGCGACCGCCGCGACGCCTTCGACAGGGCCGGCGCCAGCGGCCGCGAGGCCATCCTGGCCAAGTTCTGGGACGAGAACGATCCCGATCCCGACTCGCCCGGCAACGAGGCCCTGGCGGAGTTCCGCCGCCGGATGTCCTACGTCTCGCAGTACCTCGGCGGTTTCGGCCGCGCGGGCCCGGTCGATGACCGTGGCCTGATCTACCTCATGCTCGGCGAGCCGGACGAGATCCAGCAGCAGGTCATCCCCATCAACTCGCGCAGCTTCCTCGACGCGATCGACCGCGTATACAACGCCTACCTGGGCGTCAGCTACGGCGACGTGATGCACGACGACTACTCGAACGACGAGCAGACCATCCAGTCCGTCCGGCAGAAGCTGGACCGGACCACCAGCATCGAGCGATACAAGTCCTTCGAGTTGTGGGTCTACCAGGGCAACGGCAGCAGTCTTTTCCCGAACGCATACACGGACATGCCGCTCGGTCTGCGCTTCCTGTTCCTGGCCAAGCTGGGGGGCGGCACCTACAACCTGGAGCTGACCAACGCCTGGGATCACGGCATGCCCGGCAAGTGATGTCGGGAAGCGCTTAAGGCGTTGCCGGAAAGACAAAAACTGTTGACTTGGTAAGTGCGTTGACACTTATTTCAGGACACAATATACTCGCCGGCAATGGCCGGTTTGGGCGGTTCGAATACAGTCACTGACCACGGCTTGGCCCGGCTGGATGCGCGGACGGCCTCTTCTCGCCCCCGCCGCCTCTCAGCAGACTGAGTTCTTTCGGGTTTCATTCAGGAAAGGGAGATCTGGCACAATGGCACGTCACGGTACGTTCAAATATGCCGTTCCTGGGTTGATCTGCATCTTTCTGCTCGCGGCGGCCCTGTCGGTCCCGGCGACGAGCTTCGCGCAGGAAGAGACGGCGGAAGGACCTAACGTCGAAGGCATCATGGCGACCTCCGACTCCCTTGGCTTCGCCACGAGCGCCGCGGATTCCGGCGGCGAAGTTCCCATGGTCATCGAGAGGCGCGGCGGTGTGATGGGCGCCATCGAGCGCAGCGCCTTCGGCAAATCCGGCGCAGGCGAGCTGTTCGTCAAGGGCGGCAACTTCATGTGGTGGCTGCTCGCCGCAGCCCTGCTCGGACTCGTGTTCGTGATCGAGCGCCTCTGGACGCTCAACCGGGCGCACGTGAACACCCGCAAGCTGATCGGCACCGTGATCACCACCCTGCGCAACGACGGCGTGCAGGCGGCCGGGGAGGAATGCCAGAAGGTGCGCGGGCCCATCGCGGCCATCCTCTATTCCGGCCTGCAGAAGGCCGATCGCGGTCCCGAGGCGGTGGAGAAGGCCATCACCACCGCCGGCACCATCGAGATGGCGTTCCTGGAGCGCGGTCTGATCTGGATCTCGTCGGTGTCCACCATCGCGCCCCTGATCGGATTCCTGGGTACGGTATCCGGTATGATCAACGCCTTCGAGGCCATCGCCACCAGCGACACGGTCAACGCCCAGCTGGTCGCGGCGGGTATCTCGGAGGCCCTGATCACCACCGCCACGGGCCTCGTGCTCGCCATTCCCACGTCGATCGCCTTCAACTACTTCGTGTCGCGCATCGACCGTTTCGTGATCGAGATGGAAGAGGCCTCGGCCGAACTCGTCGAGGAACTGATCCGGGAGCAGCACTGACGATCGCCGCCCCCGCGCGGGGCGGCATCGCGAGGAGATAGCGCGTGGGCATCCTGGCCAAACGGAAGCGAAAGCGGGCGATGGGGGAGATCCCCATGGCGTCCACCAGCGACGTCGCCTTCCTGCTGCTGATCTTCTTCATCGTGATGCCGATGAAGCAGGACGAGATCGGCATCTCCCTTGTGTTGCCCGGCAAGACCGCGCAACCGACGGTGCGGATCAGGCAGAGCAACGTGGCGACAATCCGCGTGCACGCAGACCATCACCTCACCCTCGACAACCAGCCCGTGCGGCTCTCCGACATCCAGGACATCATCAGGCGGCGCGTGGCGGAGAACGACAAGACCGTGGTCATCCTGGAGACCCATCCCGACGCCGACTACGGCATGATGATCGCCTGCCTGGACGAGGTGAAGCTCTCCGGCGCCAGGAAGTTCACCCTCAAGACCACCCAGATGTAGGAAGGAGGAGAGGCCATGCAGTTCGCGCGGACGACCAAGAAGGAAACATACATCCCGACCTCCTCCATGGGCGACATCGCCTTCCTGCTCCTGGTCTTCTTCATGGTGACCGTCGTGTTCACCGAGGAGACCGGCCTGGTGGTGAAGCTGCCCCGCGCCGAAGCCGGCGAGGAAGGCATACGCGAACTCATCAGCAACATCTACATCAACGCCGCGGGCAAGATCTCCATCGACGACATGATCGTGCGGCCGGGGGACGTCACCGCGGTCATGTCCCAGAAGGTCGCGGCGAACCCTTTCCTGATCGTCGCGTTCAAGACGGACAAGCACACGCCCTATGGCGTGGTGAGCGATGTCATGGAAGGGCTGAAGGAGGCCAACGCGGTGAAGGTCTTCTTCAACACGGACATGGAACTGCCCGGCGTGGTATTCTAGGCAGGTGAGGATGACGACGGCGACCTACAGGGCCACCTCGGCCAACGAACTCTTCAAGGCGAAGTACAACAGGTACATCCGCTGGTCCCTGATCGCGGCTATCGTCTTCACGATCCTCTTCTTCCTGTTCTCGCCCAAATACAAGCCGAATCCCTACCGGATCTACAAGGATGAGATGTTGATGGTGGACGTCCAGACGGCGATCGACATCCCCGACATCCCCCAGGAGACGCTCAAGCCGCAGGTGGCCGTCGAGGCCGCGCCCGACGACATGGTGGATGACGAAACCGAAGTGGCCGACTCGCTGATCGACTCCGACGAATTCCTCGACATCGGCTCGGGTCTCGACGAGGGCGGCTCGGATTTCGAGGTCTCCCAGGACAAGCCGGTCCTGATCAGCTTCGCCCAGCCGGACTACCCCGAGATCGCCCGGGCTTCGCAACTCGAGGGGACGGTGCTGGTCAAGGTGCAGGTGGGCACCGACGGCACTGTCCTGCAGGCCGTGGTCATCAAGTCGGTGCATCCGACCCTGGACCGCGAGGCCCTCAAGGCCGCGCGCCGCTGCAAGTTCAAGCCGGGCAGGCAGCGCGACATACCGGTCAAGGCGTGGATGGCCATTCCCTTCGCCTTCAAGCTCCACTGACCCGAAGCCGTGGACGGTTTTGCCGGGCGGGGATGCAACCCCGCCCTGCTTGCTGCGTCTATATCCAGTCGGGAGAGCGGACGGGCCGCAGGCCGGAACATGCGTGGATCCGGGCCGGGTCCCCCGACAGGGCAGGAAGTCTTCCAGAAATGCGTTTGGCAGAGGCGCGGGTCTTGTCTACAATCCCCGGGACCTCATCAATCCAAAGGAGTCCAGGCATGGTTCGCTTGCAGGAAGCCAGCATCGGTCCGGTGGTCTTCGCTTTGGCCGCCTTCACCGCCTTGTTCGCGAGCGCCGGCGTCGCGGCGGGGCAGCCGGCGGGGAGCGTGCCGGTCTACGATCTCTCCCAGTGCATCGGCATCGCGCTGGACGGCAGCCGCTCCCTGGCCATCGCCGGGGAGAACACCTACGTGGCCAGGCATGGTGTGCGGCAGGCGTGGGGAGCGTTCCTGCCCGATCTTAGCTCCAGCTACACGTGGCAGCGCAGCGAGCGGACCGACTTCGGCTACGAGATCCGCGATCCCAGCACGGGCGCCCTGCTGAGCACGATCGATCTGGATACCCAGTACAAGGACAAGCGCCTGTCCCTGAACAGCAGCTTCACGGTCTTCGGCGGCTTCCGTAAATTCGGCGGGCTCAAGTCGGCGCGCAACGAGCAGCGCGCGGCGGCAGCCGATTACGCCTACAGCCGACAGCTGGTGATCCAGACGGTCTCGGTCGCCTACATCAACCTGCTGCGCAACCAGCGGCTGCTGGAGGTGGCGCAGGAGGCGCGTGACCTGGCCGGACGGGAGCTGGAGAAGACCGAGACCTATCACCGGATCGGCAGCGCCGCCCGGAGCGATGTCCTGCAGGCGAAGGTGCGGCTGGAGCAGACGCGCCTGGACGAGATCCGCGCCCGCAACGCCGTCGCCCAGTCGTTCGCGGACCTGGCGCACGCCATGAATCGCCCCCTGCTGGACCGCTTCGAGGTGGATCCGTCGCTGCTGGACGCGGAATCCGACGTGGAACAGCTGGATGTGCTCTTCGCCGAAGCCCTCCAGAAGCGCCCCGATCTCCAGAGCAGCGCTTTCACCCTGGCCGCCCGCGAGGGCGACGTGATGACGGCCGGCTCGCAGCTGTGGCCGCAACTGAACCTCTTCGGCAGCTATTCCCGCTCCGAGAACGAATCGGAGTTCCGTTTCGGCGCCCAGGAATCGGACGCCGTGAGCTGGGGCTACCAGGTAAGCTGGAACATCTTCGACCGCCTGCAGACGCTCTCCGGACGCTCGCAGGCCAAGGCGCGCCAGCGCATCGCCGAGTACAACCTGGACCAGGCGCGTCTGGACGCGCAGCTCGAGGTCCGGCAGCTGTACAACAGCCTGATCGAAGCGCGGGAACGCATCTCCCTGACCCGCGAGACCATCGCCAACGCCCAGGAGCAGCTGCGGCTCGCCCAGGAGCGGTTCCGCGTCGGCGCGGGCACCATGCTCGACCAGATCACCGCCCAGGTGAATCTCTCCCAGGCCCAGAGCGACGAGGTGCAGGCCATCAGCGATTCGGTCATCGCCTCGCTGCAGCTGGAACGGGCCGTGGGGCGCCCGCTCGATCGGCTGGCCCGGTGATGGAAGGCCGGGCCGGCGATGCGCTCATCGAGATCTCGAACCTCTCGAAGATCTACCACGTGGGCGACGAAGAGGTGCGGGCGGTAGACGACGTGGATCTCTCGGTCGACCGCGGCGAATACGTGGCCGTCATGGGCGCGAGCGGATCGGGCAAATCCACGCTCATGAACCTGGTCGGCTGCCTGGACACGCCCAGTACGGGCAACTACCGTCTCAACGGCCAGGAAGTGGCCAGCCTCGACGACGATGCACTGGCCGGGATCCGCAACCGCGAGATCGGCTTCGTGTTCCAGACCTTCAACCTGCTGCCGCGCCTCACCGCGACGCAGAACATCGAGCTCCCCCTGATCTACGGCGGCATGGGCCAGGCCGAACGCAGGCGCCGTGTGGCGGAGGCCCTGGCGCAGGTCAGCCTGACGGATCGCGCCGCGCATCGCCCCAACGAGCTGAGCGGCGGCCAGCGGCAGCGGGTGGCCATCGCCCGCGCCCTGGTGGGGCGGCCCTCGCTGTTGCTGGCGGACGAACCCACCGGCAACCTCGATTCGGCCACCAGCGAGGAAATCATGGACGTCCTCGATGCGCTGCACGACGCCGGGCACACGATTCTCGTGGTCACCCACGAGGAGGACATCGCCGCCCACACCAAACGGATCATCCGCCTGAAGGACGGGCGCATTGAGAGCGACCAATCCCGCACGTCCACCCACTGAGCGCGCTGCCCGCCGCCGGCTGCCGGCGGCGGTCCTGGCGCTGCTGCTCTGCGCCGCTCATGGCCACGCGCGGCCGCCGCTGCCGGCCCCGTCGGCGCTCGAAGCCACGGTGGCCTCGCGTTTCGCGGTCGACGGCGACGTGACCGCGGTGGTGCACGTGTCGCTGCCCTACCGAGCCCTGGTCTTCAAGCGCGACGGGGATCGGTTCACCTCCACGCTGCAGGTGTCCGTGGTGGCGAAAGCGGGGGGCAAGCGGATCGGCGGCGGTTTCGCCGCGGTCACGGCCGCCGCCCCCGACTACCCGGCCACCCGCTCGGACGAACGCCTCTGGTGCGCCGTCGACGTGCCG
>Ga0180007_10004173_pt1 | contig 15476 bp, 11 predicted proteins | sample MM_PC_MetaG_FD_121122 | JGI IMG/M metagenome (GOLD analysis project Ga0180007, IMG submission 121122) | Groundwater microbial communities from the Aspo Hard Rock Laboratory (HRL) deep subsurface site, Sweden - MM_PC_MetaG | ecosystem: Environmental > Aquatic > Deep subsurface > Groundwater... | reverse complement strand
GTAAATGTTTTTTTCGGAAATCCACTAACTGTTTGGGGAAAACAAAAAGCATATTCAGTGGCAATTACATTTGGAGCAATTGTTAATATTATTCTCAATCTTGTACTCATCCCAAAATATTCTTATAATGGGGCTGCACTTGCAACTCTTTTATCAGAAGTGGCTGTTTTTATTGGAGTATTCTACTTATTTAATGTTAATTTAAAGAAAATAATAACTCAAGGTTAATAGGAATAGATATTTATGATTATGATAATAAAAAATCCTTTGCGTCTTAGCGACTCTGCGGTTCTCTTTAGTCTATGAAATATGATTACCTAATAGTTGGAGCTGGCTTTGCTGGTTCGGTTTCGGCAGAACGATTGGCTCAAAAAGGCAAAAAAATATTGATTGTTGAAAAACGCAATCACATTGCCGGAAATGCTTTTGATGAATTTGATGAATTCGGAATTCTTATTCACAAATATGGTCCCCACATTTTTCATACAAACAGCAGTGAGGTTTTTAAATATCTTTCAAAATTTACAGAATGGCGAAAATATGAGCATAAAGTACTTGCGAATTTAGATGGCGAACTTTATCCAATTCCAATAAACAGAACAACAGTAAACAAATTGTACAACAAATCATTTACTTCCGATAAAGAAGTAAGCGATTTTTACGAAGGCGTGCGAGAAAAGAGAAATCCAATTATGAATTCGGAAGATATTATTGTAAATCAAGTTGGAAGTGATTTGTATGAAAAATTCTTTAAAAATTACACAAAAAAGCAGTGGGCATTAGACCCTAATCAACTTTCACCATCAGTCTGTGGAAGAATTCCCGTTAGAACCAACACAGATGACCGCTACTTTACAGACAAATATCAATTTATGCCCAAAGATGGTTATACAAAAATGTTCGAAAAAATGTTGAACCATCCAAATATTGAAATAATGCTTAACACGGATTATAAATCAATAATTAACGAAATTGAATTTGAAAAAATGATTTACACAGGCCCAATAGACTATTTCTTTGATTACAAATTTGGTAAATTGCCATATCGCTCAATAAAATTTGAATGGAAGAACGTGAAAGCAACAAAACTGCTTAAAGCAACAAGTTATAATTTTGTCGGACAAAAAGAGCAATATACAAGGATAACAGAATATAAACAGATGACAGGACAAATATCAAAAACGACTTCTGTCAGTTACGAATTTCCAACTTTTGTTGGTGAGGAATTTTATCCAATTCCGAATGATGAAAATGATTTAATCTATAAAAAGTATAAAAATGAATCTGAAAAGTTGAAAAATATTCTTTTCGTTGGAAGATTGTCAGAATATAAATATTATAATATGGATCAAGTTGTTGGTAGAGTTTTACAAACAACCCAAAAAATGTAAAATAAAGCCATATTGTAAAATAATTTGACAAAATGCTGGGCACTTCGCACAATGATTTGCCAAAATGACAATATTCAAGTTAATAATTGTTTTTGAAGATGGAGCACAACTTGACGGAATTAACCAATCACTTTTTTCGTTGTATTTTTGAAATAATGAGGAATTAATTTACATCGTTTATCCTGCTAGATAGACATCATAATAACTTATAGTAATAACTTTTGGTCATTATAATAAACTTTAGTACATTTGAAGCATAAAATTATGTATGCAAGAATTTTAGAAAATATCGTTAAAGAAAAAATAAATTCAGGAAAAGCTATTGTTTTAGTTGGTGCAAGACAGGTTGGTAAAACAACGCTAATCAACAAAATTTTAGAGAAAAAAGAGTTCCTTTTTTTAGATGCTGACGACCCTACAATAAGGAATCTGCTTACTAATCCTAATACAGAACAAATAAGATCTTTAATTGGTAATTATAAAACAGTCTTTATTGATGAAGCGCAAAGGATTAGCGATATTGGAATAACATTAAAAATAATTACCGACCAGTTTAAAAGTGTACAATTATTTGTTAGCGGTTCTTCTTCATTTGAGCTTGGGAATAAATTAAATGAACCGCTTACGGGAAGAAAATGGGAGTATGAACTATTTCCTATTAGCTGGGAAGAATATGAAAATAAATTGGGTTTTTTAAAAACTGAGCAGCAAATTGAAAATCGTTTATTATATGGTTTTTATCCCGAAGTTTTAAATAATTCTGGAAATGAACGAGAAGTTTTAAAGAACTTAGTAAATAGCTATTTGTACCGAGATATTCTTGCGTTTTCAGAAATAAGAAAACCGGAAGTTTTAGAAAAATTGCTTCAAGCCTTAGCTCTACAAATGGGAAGTGAAGTTAATTATAACGAACTGTCACAAACAGTTGGAATAAACAAAGTTACGATTCAAAAATATATAGAAATATTAGAAAAAGGTTATATAATATTCCGTTTGTATAGTTTTAGTAGAAATGTTAGAAGTGAAATTAAAAGGAATAGAAAAATATATTTTTATGATAATGGAATCCGAAATATGATTATTGGTAATTTTTCTCCATTAGATTTAAGAATTGATAAAGGGGCTTTGTGGGAAAATTTTTTAATTTCGGAAAGAAGGAAGCAGAATATATACAAAAACACTTTTGCAAAAATGTACTTTTGGAGAACTAAGCAGCAACAAGAAGTCGATTTTGTTGAAGAAAAAGACGGAATTATTTCGGGATATGAATTTAAATGGCAAGTTAATAGAAAAATTAATTTACCAAAGACTTTCATAAGTAAATATAATTCGGAAATTACTGTTATAGATAGAACTAATTTTAGAAATTTTGTAGCAATTACATAAGTGCAATTCCAAATTTGGTAAATTGCCATATCGCTCAATTAGGTTTGAATGGAAGAATTTGAAAATGGATAGATTTCAAGAAGTGGCTCAAATTAATTTTACAGATAAAAAGGAAAGGTTTACAAGAATAATTGAACATAAGCACTTAACTGGACAAGTAAATAATTCAACTTCAATTAGTTATGAATATCCTACTTTTGACGGTGAGCCATATTATCCAATTCCAAGTAGTCAAACGGATTTAGTTTATCGAAAATATTTGGCAGAGACAAAAAAAATTGAAGATGTTTTATTTATTGAAAGATTAGGCGAATATAAGTATTATAATATGGATGGGGTAGTGGCAAGAATTCTTAAATTGGTTAAATAAATGTCTAATTCGATTAAAATAGCTTCAGTTGTTGTAACCTTTAATAGGCTAGAACTATTAAAAGAATGTATTAGCTCTTTAAGAGAACAAACAAGAAAAATAGATGAAATATTTATTATTAATAATTCAAGCTCAGATGGTACAGAAGAGTGGTTGAGCAAACAAAAAGACCTTACTACAATTACTCAACAAAATTCTGGTGGTGCAGGAGGTTTTTATACGGGCATAAAAACAGCATACGAAAAAGGGTACGATTGGATTTGGGTTATGGATGATGATGGTTTACCCAAAAACAATGCACTTGAGGAATTGACTAAATATATTGATGGTAAAGTTGGTGTTTTAAACTCAATTGTTTTATCCAAAAGCAATGAAAAAGAGCTCGCCTTCGGAATAGAAGATTCAGAGGAAAAGAAACACTATATTTTATTTGACCAAATAATTGATAAAACAACAATAAATGGGGTTAATTTTTTTAATGGGTCATTGTTCTCCAGAGCCACCATATCAAAAATAGGATTTCCAAATCCGAAATTTTATATTTGGGGTGATGAAACTGAATATTTTTTGAGGTTAAAAGCTGCTGGTATCTCATTTAAAAGTGTTGTTGCTTCTTTATATATCCATCCAAACCAAAATCACAGATATTTGGGCAAAGGATTATTCTTCTATAGAATAATTCAATTTAATTCATTAGGAGTTAAATATTTTCCACGAAATTTAATGGCTATTTGTTATTTGTATAAAGAATTTACTTTTAGAAGGTTAGTAAAAACATTTTTTTATGATATTCTTGGCCTTTTGTTTATTCAAAAAAATATATTATTTGCGTTTCTATATATAAAATCTATATTTGATGGCATTCTATTTATTAAACAATTAAATAAAATTAAAATAAATTAATATTTGCATACTTGATTTTGAATATTTTCGATCACATAAAAAACCACATAGAATTGATAGTATATTTTGTTCTTAGAATTTCCCTCCCTAAATCTAAGATGCAAAATCATACATTATTATTAATCAATACTGGGTTTATTGGCGATTTAGTAGTTTCCACAGTTCTTATCGAAAATCAAGATATATTTAGCAATTATGAAAAAGTGCAATTTTTAATTAAAGAACAATATTTAGACTTATTTAGTAACTATGAAGGGAAAATTGAATTTATTGGTTACAATTATAAAAAATACAAATTTTCATTAATCTATAAATTCGAATTTCTTTCAAAGTTAAGAAGAGAAGGGTTTGAAAAATGTATTCATTTAACTGCTGCAAGAGGAATTCTTAATGAAGAGATTACCCACCTTGTTGGGGCAAAAGAAGTAATTACACTCAATTCTTTTTGGGAATATTTAGGAAAAAATCTTGGAAAATATTTTGATGGTAAGTATTCAAAAATAGTTGCAAATAATACACTAAATGAATATGAAAAGCATTCTGAATTGTTGCAGTATTTAGGAGGAGATGGTTATAAAAATATTTTCAACAAAGGGATAACTTTTAACGAAGAAAATATTGATAAGATTGAAAAGCATATTGATTTTACAGACGCTATTGTCATCGCCCCATTTTCATCGCTAATGAATCGTGAGTGGAAGAAGGAATATTATTTTGAAGTTGTTTGTAAATTAAAAGATATCTATCAAGTTGTGCTAATAGGCACAAAAAATCAAAAGAAAGATTTGGAAGAACTGAAAAACAGAGATGAAAATGTGTGGGTTTTAGCCGGAGAATTAAAACTGCACGAAATACCTATATTGTTAAAACGAGCAAGACTTTTTATAGGACAAGATTCTGGACTCACACATATTGCATTAAAAATGGGTACGCCATTAATTGCACTTATTGGGGGAGGAGAATTTGGAAGATTTTTCCCATTCATGGAATCAGAAAAGGTTAAATATCTTTATTCTCAAATGGATTGTTTTTTATGCCACTGGGTGTGCAGAAAAGAAGAAATGTTTTGTATGACGGATATAACTCCTAAAATTTTATTGGATGAGGTTGAAAAAGTAATAAGGGTTGGGAATGATAATTAATCTTAATTCAATAAATAAAGAACTTATAGTATCTAAAATAAATAAGGAAGAAAATGGAAATTCCCAATATCTTATCCAGTATGCAGATTTTAATGTGTTAAATTATTTTTATGAAAATAATTATGAAAATAATGAGTTAAGTAATTTCTTTTTGTATCCAGATTCTACGGCTGTTTATTTGTATATTAAATTATTTTTAAGACGAAAGTTTAGTAAAATAATTAGTACCGATTTACAAAATGATTTATTGGAAGAATTAAACAAAAACAAATCGTTTATATACTTATTCGGGGATTCCAATAAAATTCTTGAAAAAACAATTTATGAAATTAGACAAAAATATACGAATATCAATGTATCAGGTTCTCAAAATGGATATTATTATGACACAAATATTGTTTTATTTGATATAAATAAAACCCAAATTGATGTTCTATTTGTTGGTCTTGGAGTTGGAAGGCAGGAAAAGTGGATTTTGGAAAACTACAAAAAATTGAATGTAAAAGTTATAGTTAGTGTTGGTGGTTGGTTTCAATATTTAGCAGGAAATAAAAAAAGAGCACCTTTGTTTATGAGAAAAATCCATTTGGAGTGGATGCATAAATTTATTCTTGAATTTCCAATTGTATGGAAAAGGTACTTAATTGGGTTACCAAAATTTTATTTTAGATTACTAAATAATAAGATAGTAATTCGTATGAGTTCAAAATGAAAATCTTATTTATAAACGAATCAACACGAATAAAAGGTGGGGTTGATTATGTGGTTAAAGAAGAAATACTAGGTCTTAGAAAGCGTGGTTTTGAGGTTGATTTGTTCGAGTTCTCTCATGAAGAATATTCAATTGATAATATGAAGAGAAAGATTCAGAAAACTCTATTATATTTTTCCGAGCATAAAAAAATCAATATTATAAAAGAAAAAATTAACTACTTCAAACCTGACATAGTTCATTTCCATAATACCTATCCGTTTTTCAAAAAACCGTTATGGACTGATAATATATTTAAGGATATAAAAGTTGTTCAACATTTACATAATTATTATCCGTTTTGTCTAAATTCTTTTTTTTATCGAGATGAAAATATTTGTACTGATTGTTTTGATAACAATAATTTTAGTATCGGAATTAAAAATGCTTGTTATGATTATTCCAAAATAAAATCAAAAATAGTCGCTTTTAATAGACCCTTGCCGAGCGAATGGCTCAAATCTACAAGAAACGTTGATATGTTTTTGGGTGTAAGTCAATTTATTGTAGACAAATATATTGAGTTTGGTGTCGATAATAGAAAAATTAAAAAGCTATACAATGGTGTCTCTTTTGAAGATAGCCAAATTAATTCAAAAGAAGGTAGCTATATTTTATTTCTTGGAAATATTGTAAACTCGAAAGGTGTAACAATTGTGTGTGAATTAGCGAAAATAAATAAGGAAATACAATTTAAAATAGCAGGTTTGGGAAGAGATTTGTCAATGCTTAAAGAAAAATATAAATCACTTTCAAACCTTTCTTTTGAAGGATATGTTGAAGGTAAATATAAGTCTGAACTAATAAGAAACTGTCGCTTTTTGTTGTTTCCAGTCTTAAGTTGGGAAGCTTTTGGTCTAGTGATTCTTGAAGCAACATCTTTTGGTAAACTTATTGTAACTTCGGGTTTAGGTGGCACTGCTGAGATAGTTGAAGAAGGAATAAATGGTTATCTTGTGAAAGATAATGACATTAATCGTTATAATAAGGTAATTAGAAATTTATGGTGGAATTTTGTAAATTATCCATCTGATGCTAGAAAACTAACTGAAATACTGGTAAAGTTTTCTAAGAAAAACCACATTGAAAATTTAATAAATTTATATAAGTTATTATTCTAAAAAGGGAATTCATGATTAAGAAAATAATTTTGTTTGTTATGTTCACTATTGTAACAATAAATTCGCAAGTATTACTTGAATCTTATTCAGAGAGCAATACGGAAATTAAATTAAACCTTAAACTAGGCAGCGTTGATCTATTAGAGAGAAATAGTGAGAATGGATTTTACGATGAGAGTGAAACCGGTCATTTTGCATTACCTACAAAATCAATTATTGTAGGAATTCCTTTTAGTGATAATTATAAATATTCATATAAAATTATCAGTAAGTCTGAGGATAAATTTAATTTGGGTTTTAATCCAGAAGTTAACCCAAATAGTGAAGGCAATCTAAAATATAACTTTTCCCCTAGTAAATTATTTAAAGATGAGATTAAACCAATAGTGAAAGTTAAAGGCTATTTTTGGCAAGATGAAATGTATTGTGTTCATCTTGAAATAAACCAATATTCATATGATGAAATAAATAGTATTCTTGCTTCCATAAAGGAAGTTGAAATTAAAATTGGATATGCGAAGCCTTCAAATCTATCCAAATCAACCAAAAGTGGTGTAAATAAAAATATTTTAACAACCTTAATTAATGGTGATTATATTACAAAATATTGGGGAAAACCAAAAAATATTATAGTGAGAGATACGACCGATAATTGGATTGATTATCATGCAAACTATCTAAAAATTGGTGTAGCTGAAGATGGTATTTATAGAATTGAATATGACGATTTAACTGCAATGGGTATTTCCACAAATATGATTGTGCCTAAAACTTTAAAACTGTTTATGAAAGGAAATGAGCAGCCAATATTTGTTAGTGGAGCAGCGGATAATGTTTTTGATGCAACTGATTATATAGAATTTGTTGGAATAAGAAACATGGGTGGGCACCATCGTGAAATAAGTGGTTATGACCAACCATATAATGAATACTTAGGTAGATATACTGATACAACAATATATTGGTTAACATGGGATGGGGTTGATGGAGAAAGAGTTCAAATTTCGGATGGCATTCTAAGTAATATTACTGATACTTTACATTACTATAGCGAAGTCGTACACTCAGAAAAAAATGGGTGGTATGATTTTGCTTATGCAAGTTTAGTTAGAAGAGAAATGCCATATTGGACAGAAAACAAAACGTGGAATGAAGGAAATATTGTTGTTGGTGTAAAGTCAAACAATTTTACTGTTTCAGAGGTTTTTCCTAAAAAAAAAATTAAGATATTGTGCAAAATGCAAGACTATGTTTCTAATATTTCTTCAAAGGCACATTTAGTTTCTATGAGTTTAAACTCTTATTCGGAATTCTATGATTCAACCTACATTGATAAATATCAAAAAGTAGTTTTGAAAGCTGAATTAAATTCAACTTTGCTAAGCAATGGGAATAATGTTCTTAAAATTCACTCATTTCCTACCGATGCATCGATTAATGTTTGTGTCTTAGATTGGTTTGAAGTAGAGTATCCTAGATATTTGAAGCCAGTAAATAACACATTAGTTTTTTCTTTCCCTGATATTTCTGTTACAAATTCGAAATTATTTAAATTGTTGGATATTTCGACTGACAGTTTTTCACTTTGGAAATATGGTGAATCAATTAAGAAATATGATGTTTTACAAAATAATAATCAAATAACGATTTCAGATACAATTAAATTAACAGATAAGTTCTTTTATTGTGGTATTTCTCAAATAAAGTCCCCTAAAATATATTATTTAAAGAAATTTGCAAATTTAAGAAATACAGAAAACAAAGCAGATTATATTGCAATAACACATAAAAAATTTAGAAACAAAGTTGAAGAATACTCAAAATTTATTGGAGACAATTATAATGTTGTTACTAAGGTAATCGATATAGATGATATTTATGATGAATATTCCTATGGTTTTTTTAATCCAGAAGCGATTAAAGATTTTCTTATATCAACACATGATAATTGGCAAGAATCAAAACCGACTAGTGTTGTTCTAATTGGAGGTGCTACTTATGATTATTATGGGAATAAATACAAATATGTAAGTTCGGTGACCGAGAGAGTAATAAATTATGTTCCATCGTTTGGAGCCTCAGTTAGTGATAACTGGTTTGTAGTTTGGGATACTACAGGAGCTTATATTCCTCAAATGAATATCGGTAGATTATCTGTAACAACAAATGAAGAATTTGATTGGTATTTTGAAAAGCACAAAAATTATCTCGAGCAGGAATATAATGATTGGAATAAAAGATATATGTTTTTCTCAAGTGGTGATGCTTCAAACCCTTCGGAAGTAAATTCTATGTATGAATCAAATCAATTTGTAATTGATAATTATGTTTATCCGAAACCAATTGGTGGAAATGCTGAACATTTTTTCAAAACAATTGAACCACCAACTAATTTTGGTCATTATTCTTCTGAATATTTTCAAAATGCCATTAATAATGGAGCGGTTTTCATCTCCTATTTGGGTCATAGTGGAACTCAAATATGGGATAACTCAATTACAAATCCCGCGCAATTAAAAAATGATAGAAATAGGTATCCAATTGTTTCTGACTTTGGATGCTCTACAGGCAGATTTGCCGAACCTGATGTAACTTCATTTTCGGAATTATTTACAATTGGTAATGATGGACAAGCTCTTGGATATATTGGAAATGCTTCATTGGGATTTGTTTCTACATCACTTGTAATGCCAAAATTATTTTATAAAAAGATTCTCAAAGAAAATATTTTTCAAGTTAGCGAAGCACATAAACAAGCAAAGTTAGAAATGTTGCAAACATATGGTTCAACGGGAATTTATGAATTATTTGCACTAACTAATACTTTTATTGGAGATCCACTATTATCATTACCAATTCCGACCAAACCAAATTTTTATGCCAAAAATGAGAATATTATCTTAAAATCAGGCAATTTAACTGATTTAATGGATAGCGTAGATGTAATTATTAAAATTAGTAACTTTGGAATGGTTCCAGATGATACTTTGCAAGTCTTAGTTGAGCATGAATTTCTAGCTTCGAATGATTCCACTAAAATAAATGTAAACATCCCAAATTTTAGTGATTCGTTAGTTGTTAGTCTTCCAATTAAAAATAATGCTGGATACCACACAATAAAAATTTCACTTGACCCGAATAACAAGTATGAAGAAATTTCAGAAGCTGACAATATTGCACAGAAGGTGTTTAATGTTGCTAGTTCATCTATTCGACCGTTATTAAATCATCAGTTTATAAATGGATTGAAAAATAATGTAAAATTTTTAAACCCTTCATCATGTCCAAATGAAGAGAAAATAGTACTTGATCTTTCATACGATAGTCAATTTAGAAATTTTAGTACTTATGAATTATCTTTCGATTCTGTCGTATCTCCCTTTAGTCTGAGTAATTTATCTCAAAGTATGCGTTTTTGGGGCCGGACTAAACTAAAAGGTGAGAGTAACTATACTGAAACATTTTCTTTTTTAATCAATGGTAGTAGATATTTGTTGCATGATAGTTTGAGTTTTGCATTTACATCAATCAGTAATTTGTATTCAAATAATAACAACTACTTAATTGATTCAACCAATGTCAAATTCGAACTTTTTTCAGCTGGATTTGATGACGGTCAGGCAGCAATTATTTCCAGAAACGGTGTTAATTATGTGCCAACTCCAAAAGTAGGTCATCAGGTTGTACTATTTAACTCTCAACCACCATATGAATTTGTAGAATTTCACTATTTTAATACTCTTGCTGGGGGTAGTGAAATAACTAAGTACAATGCTTTGCTGGATACAGTTTCTAGTAATTATTTTGTTGCCATTGCTATCTCAGATGAAGGCACTCCACGAGATGCAAATCTTAAGGCAAATATTAAATCATTAGGTAGCCAATATATTGACAAAGTTGGTTGGCGAGCTTCTTGGGCATTCATCGGCAAAAAAGGAGCCACTCCAGGCACAATGCCAGAAGCCTACTCAAAATCAGGTGATGGACCAGTTACAATCGACACAACAATATCATTCCTCTCCGAAAAGGGGAGTATGCTCACATCTGAGATCGGACCAACTGGAAAGTGGGATAGGCTTGTTGTGGATCAGGAAACGCCCTCAAATTCTGTAATTACTTATACTCCAATTGGGATAAAAGAGGATGGAGTTTTGGATACACTCAGCAAGCTAGTTTTATCCGCGCCTGGTGATGATGTTGGTATAATGGCGGATTTGAGTTTTATTGACCCAACTATTTATCCAAAGATTAAAATACTTGCAGATTTTGCAGCAAGTGATGATAAACAATCGCCAGTTCTTAAATCACTTGGAGTCGATTATAATGATGTGGCTGAACTAGCAATGAATTATCAAGTAGTATCAGTTGAAAAGGATTCAATAGTTCAAGGTGATAAGAATAAATTGAATTTTTATATTTATAATGTTGGTGAAACCGAAGCTGATTCTGTTAGTGTTAAAATTGAATTGAAAAAACCAGATAATTCCAAAATGATATTAAACGAATTTGTAACTTCAATTGATTCTTCCAGCAGAAATAAGTTTAGCTACGATTTTGAAATTCTTAATTCCTATGGTTTTGGCAATATGGCTTATTCAATAACAGTTGACGAACAAAATAAAATTACGGAGTTTTTTAAGGATAACAATTACTACGAAATTCCATTCTATGTAAAAAAGGATACTACTGTTAATGTTAATACTACTGAAATAAACGTTAAGTTTGATGGCTTTGAAATTATGGATGGTGATTTTGTTTCCAACCAACCAACCATTCTTTTTGAATTAAACTATTCTAATAACTTCCCAGTTGGTGATACAACAGCAGTTGTTTTTACATTGGATAATAAAAGAGTTTACACTTCCAAAATGAATGTGGACTATGATACAATAAATAAAACTATTTCATATTTATATGAACCCGAGTTAGAAGATGGTCAGCATTATTTAAAAGTTACGGGAAAGCCAGACATTATAACTGATAATAGCTTTGGAATTGATAAATTATTTACTGTCTCTAATAAATTAAAAGCTGTGGATATTTATAATTTCCCTAATCCAGCTAGTGATGAAACTGATTTTACATTTCGGTTAGCCAAAGTCCCTGAATCATTAGATATTAAAATTTATACTATTGCTGGTAGATTGATTAAAATATTCGAATTGCAAAGCTATGAATTGAAAACAGATATAAATAAAGTTCATTGGAATTTAAAAGACGAAGATGGTGATAAAATTGCAAATGGAGTTTATTTGTATAAAGTAATTTTACGAGACCAAGATAAAGTTGAGCACTATACTCAAAAATTGGCAATTGTGAGATAGGATTAATTTTTAAATTGTTAAATTGTTGAATTGTTGAATTGTTTGTTATGTATTAGAAATATAAGTCACTGTGAGGAGTCCATTTTTTGTGACGACTTCACACTCTCTAAAATTTGCAGACCAAAGAATTTGTTCTCAAAATATTTACAAATAATTATCATTTTGAAATATGAATAAAATAGTAATAACATTCTATAGTATAATATTAACATTAAATATAATTGCCCAAGGCGTAATTAAACCAGAAGGCACACTTCCAGTTGAATTGGTTTATTTTGTTGGGGATGTTGTTGATTCTACTGTGGAATTACGTTGGGGAACTGCTACCGAAGTTAATAATTATGGATACGATATTTTAAGAGCAGATACTTCTTTGTTGTTTGAAAGAATAGACTTTGTGCAGGGACATGGGAATAGTTATTCCCCAAAGGATTATCTTTTTTTTGATACAACAATTACTAAAAATGGAAAGTATTTTTATTTGCTTAAACAGATTGATTTTGATGGAAATTTTGAATTAACACATGATACGGTAAAAGTAACTGTTGATTACATAACATCAATTAAAGAAAATTTTCAGACTCAAAATTTAGAACCAGAAGTTTTTAAATTATCACAAAACTATCCAAATCCATTTAATCCAGAAACAAATATTTTATTTACAATTAGAGAGCAAGATTTTGTAACTCTAAAATTGTATTCAATTACTGGTGAGGAGCTAGAAACCATAATTAGCGGCATCGTGACATCCGGCACACATATAATAAAATTCAAACCTAAAAATTTGTCTTCGGGTACATATATTTATAAATTTAGTGTACACAATAAATCAGTCTCAAAAAAAATGATATTTATAAAGTGAGGTAATAATGAAAAAAATATTAGTGTTCTTTGTTCTTCTATTTGCCGTTCAAATTCAAGCACAGTTCGAAAATGATTTGTATTCTGACGAAGGTGTTCTTTCGGGTGGTTTAGGAATGAGTTGGATTGACGGTCAAGCTAACTATACTTTCAGATTTCGTCCAGAAGTTGCGTTCGGTAATTTTGGTGCTGGATTGGATCTAAATCTTGAATTTAATTCCGATGGAATACGGACAGAAAATTTTAATACTGCTTCTGATTATTTAGCTATTATTAGATATCTAAGATGGGGACACAAAAATGATCCATTATACATTCGGGTTGGAGCATTAGACAATTCAACATTAGGTTATGGAAATATTATGTATCTATATAATAACAGTCCGTCATTTGATGCTCGTACAATTGGTCTTGAAGTTGGTCTTGATATGGATTTGTGGGGAGTTGAAGCTGTGTATGGAAACTTTGCGGATGCTGGCATTTTGGGAGCGCGTGGTTATGTTCGCCCATTGAAATTTACTTCTGCTGGTGATATTCCAATTATTGGCAATATTGAAGTTGGGGCTACATTTACAACAGACGTTGATAAAAAAGCTGGTTATCTAGGTGGTTATTATGATGTAGTAAAAGATGATTTTATCGCGACTAGAGATACTGGTAGTATCAAAATTATTTCCGCGGATATTGGTCTCCCAATTTTTCAAACAAGCGTAACTAGCTTGGAACTGTATATTACACATACGCAAATACTTGATTTCGGTTCTGGACAAGCTTATGGTGCATTATTTAATTTTGATTTTACTGGAGTTTCATTAAAGGTTAAATTGGAAAGAAATATAAATGGTAAGCAATATATACCAGCATATTTTGACGCGCTTTATGAAATTGATAGATTTAGAATGGATGAAAATGGCGATCTTAGCGGAAAAGCTAAAGAGCTTGAAATTGCCGCGCTTGATGCTGTAAATGGTTGGAATGGTGGTTTGTTCCTTGATGTTATGAACCTCTTTAGAGTTTCAGGAAGTTATCAAAGATTAGATGGGGATAATCAAAATGGTACTTTGTATCTTGGTGCTGAGGTTAATCCTATGGGAACACCAATGGTAGTTAGAGCTGGATATGATAAAACTGGTATTACTACTGAATCTGAAATGTTTACTTTAGATGATAGATCAAGATTGTTTGTTGAAGCTGGGTATAAACCATATCCATTTATGATTGTCTCGTTGGTTTATCTATGGACGTTTGAACCAATTCGTGGAGTAGATGAAACTATTCTTGGTTATGAACCACAAAAAAGAATTGAGCCAAGAGTTACTTTTGTAATGCCACTCAATTTCTAATTATATTCTAGAGGTCGTATTTAATGCGACCTCTACGTTTCAAAAATAATTCCATCACGCATTTCAATAATTCTATCCCCAATATTCATCAAGTCTTGATTATGAGTAACAATTAAAAATGTGAGATTAAAATCATCTCGTAATTTTTTAATTAAATCATGAATTATTGTGCTATTTGTCGTATCAAGATTTCCAGTGGGTTCATCCGCAAAAATTATTTTTGGATTATTTGCCAAAGCCCTTGCCATTGCTACACGTTGTTGTTCTCCCCCAGATAATTCTGATGGTCTATGATCACTTCTATCTACCAGACCAACAATCTCTAATAATTCTAGACTGCGTTCTTCAGCTTTAGTTTTATTAACTCCAGCAATTAATTGTGGAATTGAAATATTTTCAAGTGCAGTAAATTCGGGCAATAAATGATGAAATTGAAAAACGAATCCTAAATTCTGGTTTCTAAATTTCGAAACATCATCATCATTTAGTTTGTGAATATTAATTCCGTCAAAATCTACAATTCCTAAATCTGGTTTATCTAAACCTGCTAAAATATGTAACAGAGTGCTTTTGCCAGCTCCAGATTTACCAACTATTACATTTATTTTTCCTTCATCAATAGAAAGCGAAATCCCTTTAAGTATTTCAAGGCGTTCATCGTTTCTTTTCTGAAATGATTTATGAATATCGTTACATTCTATTACTATTGCCATATTATATCTCTTATCTAATCTCTGTATTCTATTATTTAAATATTATTCATGAGTCTGGTCTAAAAAGGTATTTCCCGTCATTGCGAGGAACGGAGTGACGAAGCAATCTTTTGATTTTGCGCTAAATTCGGCAGATTGCTTCGCTCCGCTCGCAATGACATTATTCAATAG
>Ga0180007_10004172_pt1 | contig 15481 bp, 10 predicted proteins | sample MM_PC_MetaG_FD_121122 | JGI IMG/M metagenome (GOLD analysis project Ga0180007, IMG submission 121122) | Groundwater microbial communities from the Aspo Hard Rock Laboratory (HRL) deep subsurface site, Sweden - MM_PC_MetaG | ecosystem: Environmental > Aquatic > Deep subsurface > Groundwater... | reverse complement strand
TTCATTTCTACAACTACCGGCGTCCTCATCAGGCACATGACTACAAAACACCTGCTGAAATTTATCACCCAAAACTACCTTAGCTCACGCTAAAATCTGTCCAGGGTAAGGGGACCACCTCAAACACTACATAGTTAAAATACTTCCTCTAACGTTAATATGGCCCTACTTCGCAGGGTAGCTTAGGGTGCACCTGTATTAGATTTTGTTTAGATAAAGGATCAAACGCGCGCAACGTCCGCTAACTAATTATCATCCGAAATCCCTACGGAATTTGATAGCATTAATCAATCAGTAATCCAGCCCCTTTATCGCGTCCTTCCCTTTCACGAAGTAATGTTTTTCGTCCGCAATTTCCGATACCAGATCCGCCTTGTCCCGGAGCCAGTCAGGACAGTTCCGTCCCGTTAATATAAGGTGTGTCTCCGGCGGACAGTCATTTATACAGGCTTCAACAGCCGCCCCGTCAAGCATTCCGAGATTGAGGCAGTTGATAATTTCATCGCAGACAATCAGAAAATACCCCTGTGGCAGAAGCTTTCGGACCGCCTCCAGAGCCCTTTCCGCCTCTTTTTTATCCTCTTCCGTATTCTCAAAACGAAAGGTCTTTTTCATTTCGTCAAACCTTTTCAGACCGAAACGCAATATATGGATTTTTTCTTGCAAAATCTGAAAAATATTTTCTTCACCGTAATGGCTTCCACCCTTGTCAAAAAAGGCAATCGCCACCTTCTTTTCCCATCCGCAAGCCCTCAGGGCCGTGCCGAGCGCGCTTGTGGTCTTTCCTTTGCCGTTTCCGGTAATCACTAAAATCATAAAATCACTATATCTTGTGCCTGTGAAATAATATTTATACAAGATATGGTAAAACGTCAATAAATTTTATTTGACACTTTGCCCGCGTTTTCCGTAACCTGACCTCAGCATCAAAAATAAAAATATTTCCACAATTAAAAAAGAAGTATTGACTGGGTGAAAACCCTTTTTTGGACCCCCTTTTGTTTTCCGTCCTGTTTGATGTCCCCTTCTTTTATAAGCGGCCCCCCAAAGTACTTATTAACCCCCCGGAAAAAAATGAAAAAACAAGGCCAGACAAAAGCACTCGCCATTAGTCGTTTTTTTACCAGCAAAGGAAAAGATCCCCTCAGGGAAATCGAATATGTATCACGCGACTGCCGTATCACCAAACAAGACGGCTCGCTGGTCTTTGAGATGAAAGGGTTTAAAACTCCAAGGAGCTGGTCCCAGAACGCGAGCGATATCATCGCTTCCAAATATGCCCGGAAAGCAGGCGTTCCCCAATACGACGAAGGCGGAAAAATCCTGAAAGATTCCAACGGCAAGGTGGTCACCGGCCCCGAAAAGGGCGCCGACCAGGTCATCGGCCGCATGACCGGCTGCTGGAGGAAATGGGGAGAGGAAAACGGTTACTTTGACTCTAAAGAATCCGCCGACACCTACGAAGCCGAAATGAACTATATGCTCATCCATCAAATGTCCGCTCCGAATTCACCTCAGTGGTTCAATACGGGCATTTTTTCCGCCTACGGCATCAACGGACCGGCTCAGGGGCACTTTTACGCCGACCCGAAAACCGGCGAAATCAAAAAATCCGAGGATTCCTACACCCATCCACAGCCCCATGCCTGCTTTATCCAGTCCGTCAAAGATGATCTGGTCAACGAGGGCGGTATCATGGACCTCTGGACCCGCGAAGCACGCCTGTTTAAGTACGGTTCTGGTACCGGCACCAACTTTTCCGCCCTGCGCGGCGAAGGCGAAAAGCTCTCCGGCGGTGGTATCTCTTCCGGTCTTATGTCTTTCCTTAAAATCGGAGACCGCGCCGCCGGCGCTATCAAGTCGGGCGGAACTACCCGCCGCGCCGCCAAAATGGTCTGCCTCAACATCGACCACCCCGAAATCGAGTCCTTCATCAACTGGAAAGTGGAAGAGGAAAAGAAGGTGGCCGCCCTGATCGAAGCGGGATATTCCAGCGATTTCAATGGCGATGCTTACGCCACGGTTTCCGGCCAGAATTCCAATAACAGCGTGCGCATTTCCAATAAATTCATGCGGGCCGTCGAGAACAACGAAGACTTTGATTTAATCGGCCGCACCGACTGGAAGCCCTTTAAAAAGGTCAATGCCCGAAAACTCTGGGACCAGATCGGTTTTGCCGCCTGGGCCTGCGCCGACCCCGGCCTGCAGTTCGACACCACAATCAACGAATGGCACACCTGCCCCAAAGACGGCCGCATCAACGCCTCCAACCCATGCAGTGAGTACATGTTCTTAGACGACACCGCCTGCAACCTGGCCTCCCTCAACCTGTTAAAGTTCTTCAATGTCGAAAAAAGTGACTTCGACCTGCCCGCCATGCTCCACGCCATCCGGCTCTGGACCATCACCCTGGAAATCAGCGTGCTCATGGCCCAGTTCCCCAGTTACGAGATCGCCAAAAAAAGTTTTCAGTACCGCACGCTCGGCCTGGGCTACGCCAACATCGGCACCGTTTTAATGCTTATGGGAATCCCTTACGACAGCGACAAAGGACGCGCCGTCGCCGGCGCCGTAACCGCCATCCTCACCGGTAAATCTTACGAAACTTCGGCCGAAATGGCCAATGCTTTCGGGCCTTTTGAACGCTATGAGCACAACAAAGACGACATGCTCCGCGTAATCCGCAACCATCGGAGGGCCGCCTACAATGTACCGGCAAACGAATACGAAAAACTCGAAATCACCCCGGTAGGCCTCAAAGAAAAGGATTGCCCTGCTGACTTACATAAAATGGCTTTAAAAGTCTGGGATGAAGCCCTGGAGGCAGGTGAAAAATACGGCTACCGCAACGCGCAGGTCACGGTCATCGCGCCCACCGGAACCATTGGTCTTGTTATGGACTGTGACACCACCGGCGTCGAACCCGACTTCGCTTTGGTCAAGTTCAAAAAGCTGGCCGGAGGCGGTTATATGAAAATTATTAACCAGTCCGTCCCGGTCGCTCTCAAAAAACTGGGCTATAAAAAGGAGGAAATCCAGGATATCACCCATTATATTGTTGGCCACGGCTCACTCGTCGACGCCCCGTTCATCAACTGGAAAAGCCTGAAAGAAAAAGGGGTCACCGAAGAGAAACTCATTGCCATCGAAAAAACGCTGGGCAATCTTTTCACAATTGATATGGCTTTCAACAAATACAGCCTGGGCGAAGAACTTCTGGAAAGCATGGGGATCAGCAAAGAAACATACAATGCCCAAAACTTCAGCCTGCTGAAAGAAATCGGTTTCACCAATGAGGAAATCGAAGCGGCCAATGAATACGTCTGCGGCACCATGACCATCGAAGGAGCGCCTCACGTCAAAGAAGAGCATCTGCCCATCTTCGATTGCGCCAACCGGTGCGGCAATAAAGGAAAACGGTTTATTCACCCCACCGGCCACATCAAAATGCTGGCCACCGTTCAGCCTTTTGTGTCCGGTTCCATTTCCAAAACCATCAACATGCCGAACGAAACGACGGTGGAAGAAGTGAAAGAAGCCTTCAGACTCAGCTGGAAACTGGCCCTTAAAGCCAATGCCATTTATCGCGACGGTTCAAAACTTTCCCAGCCACTCAATTCATCCAGTAAGGAGAAAAAAAAAGCAAAAAAGGTGGAAGAGATGTCCGAGGTGGAAATTACCAAGAAACCCCTACGCCGTCGCCTTGCCAACGAGCGCCAGTCTATTACCCACAAATTTTCGATTGCCGGTCATGAAGGCTACTTTACGGTAGGTCTTTACGAAGACGGAACTCCCGGTGAATTCTTCATTAAAATGAGCAAGGAAGGCTCCACGCTTTCCGGCATTATGGACAGCCTTGCTCTTTCGATTTCGCTCAATCTTCAGTACGGCGTACCCCTGGAAGTGCTGATTTCCAAATTCACCCACGCCCGCTTTGAACCTGCCGGCATGACCATCAACAAAGAAATTCCAATTGCCAAATCTATGATGGACTACATCGGACGCTGGCTGGCCATTAAATTCCTGACCAAAGAAGATGCCAAAAAATACCACAATGGTGATTTAGTAGATCGTGCCTACAACGAAGGAACTATGGCCAAAAGACAGGCCATCACGCTGGGCGACATCAAGCTGAAAGAAGGCCTGCCTGCCGACAGGCAGGAAGCTACCGACGAAAAAAAGCTGATTGAAGTATTGGAAAGAACCAAGGTAAAGCCTACCAAAAAAGCTGTCGCGGTCGGTTCCGAAATGAACATCTTCACCACTCCCACCGCCTTTCAAACCGAAGACTCGCCTATGTGTCACAACTGCGGTTCATGTATGATCCGAAACGGAAGCTGTTACAAATGTTTAGATTGCGGTGAAACAAGCGGATGTAGCTAAAATTTATGAATTTCAAATTCCCCTTCTTCAAAAAGAAACAGCCTTTCATTACTAAAAACGAAATTTTCTTTGCCGCGGTTTATTTTGTGCAGGCCGCGGTGGGAATTTCGGCCCTGGCACAATTTCTGTTCACCCGCAACGAGCTCGGCCTGAGTTTTGTCGAACTGGGTGTTTTGGCCGCCCTGCCCACCATCTCGTGGAGCATCAAGCCCATTTACGGCTTTCTGACGGACCTCGTGCCTATTGCCGGCTACCGAAGACGGCCATATCTGCATATCATGCCCCTGATAACCATGGGCAGTTGGCTTTATATTTGGCAATTCGGAAATTCTTTTATCAGTTTTGCCATTCCTCTGATGATTGCCAACATTGGCTTAGGATTTACCGACGTTATTTGTGACGGCCTGGTCGTTCAGCAGTCTGACAAAAAGACGGCTGGCCGTTATCAGTCCATCTGCTGGGGAGCGCTTACTGTGGGTGCCATTGTCACCACCTTTTTTTCGGGTATTCTGCTGGGCCGCGAAATCGTAGGTATCCGTGGAATGTTCCTGATCACCGCCCTCATTCCTCTGATCACATTTGGGCTTTCCTTTTTGATCAAAGAAAAAAAGATCACCGACCGCGCCGAGCTAAAAATCCACAACGCCATCAGTCCGATTTATATTGCGGGAGCAGTGCTCGCCTTCATCGCCACCATCTTACTGCTCTACCCCCGTGAAGGTCAGAACATGACCACCGGTTCGCTTTACACCATTCTGGTCTGGTTCGCCTGGTTCATTCTTTACTTCAGGCACCTGATGAACATGAAGGTTATCGGCAAAGGTATATTTATCGCCGCTATCTTCACTTTCTTATGGCGATTCACCCCCAGCTTTGGAGCTCCCTGGCAGGACTATTTTCTAAATCAGGTACAGATTGATCAGGAAACCTATCAGTATTTTGGTGTTGTGGCGTACGTAGGCTGGCTAATCGGGGCTGTTCTTTTTGCCAAATGGCTGGATAAGCTGAATCTGAAAAAAGTTTTGCTCTGGACCATTGTAGCAAGTAGCCTACTGGGGCTTTCTCAGCTGGGACTGACTAAAGTGGACCTCGCCAACAATATAGGTAATTTTGCGCCGATAAAATATGTGGCCGCCCTCATCGCCAGCCCGGTTTTCCTGATAGGCTGGGGCAAAGAATTCTGGACCCAGCTGATGACTTACGACGGAATCATTTATCTCAATTTTTTCCTCGATTTCTTTTTGGGCATTTTATACATGATGTCCTTTCTGGCCCTGCTCAAATTCGTGGCCCTGAGCACGCCGAAGAATCTGGAAGGTACGAACTTTGCCGTTTTCGCTTCCATCATGAACTTCGGTCTGGTTTTCGGTTCAGTGAGCGGAGGAATCATTTACGAGAACATCCAGGCGGGGTATCTGGGAATGAACGGACTTCAGATCACGGTCCTGCTGGGCGCCATCACCTCCCTCATCGCTCTGATCGTTTTGCCCTGGATCAACACAAAGCATTTAGCCCACGAAGAACACCTCTAGCTTTCAGCTCTATTTCTTCCCCATGTGCTCAGCAATTCCTTCTAAAGCCCTGAGCGCCTCAATCGGCACCATCCAGATGGTGGTATTGGACTGATCGGAAGAAAGATCATTGATTGCCTGCAGAGTGCGCAAATGTAAAGCTCCCGGAGCTTTGGCCAGAGTCTCAGCCGCGTGCCTCATGTTCTCAGCCGCGGCAACTTCACCCTCGGAGTTGATGATGACCGCCTTCTTTTCGCGTTCCGCTTCGGCCGCTTTGGCCATAGTACGCTTCATATCATCGGGCAGGCCGATGTCTTTAAGCTCAACAGTTTCGACCAGAATTCCCCATGGGTCGCTGGCCTTATCGACAATCAGTTTGATCTTGGCCGCAATGTCATCACGATTTCGAAGCAGTTCATCCAAATCCACCTCACCCACCGCGTTACGCATGGTGGTCTGGGCAAGCTGGGAAACAGCGAAGTAAAAATTCTCCACTTCAATGATGGACTTAGCCGCGTCGGAAACCTTGTAATAGATAACGGCATTGATGCGGACGGAAATGTTGTCTTTGGTAATGGCTTCCTGATCAGGAACATCCACCACCTTGGTTCGAAGATCTACACGGACCATTTTCTGAATAATCGGCCATACAATCCTCCAGCCGGGATTCTTCATGCCGGTGTATTTGCCAAGTGTAAACATCACTCCGCGCTGATATTCGTTCACCTGCCTGATACTAATGATCAAAATTACGATGACAATCGGCGCAAGGCCTGTAAGAAAACCAAAAGAACCTAGAATAGCATCCATTTTTTTAATGTTAAGAAATATGCTCAGTTATTATACAAGCCTCAAAGCAATAAATCGAACAAATGACATTTTTTCAAAAAAAGCGCCAGATTTAGCCACCTTTGATAAATCTCGGTCAAGAGTCATACTCCGGTAGAACTCATTATACAAATTGCTAGCAAAAAAACATGAATTTGTTCGAACAAAAAAATATGAAGCGCTTTAATAAGCCACATCATAAAAAAAACTTATGAAAATTACTAGTAAATTCATAGTAATTTGTATAATGCCCGAAAAGAGATACTAGTACTAAAGCGGAAATAAAGAAATAATCTGATATAATGCGTGCAAATAAACAAAAATGGATTTTAGTCCCGTTCCAAAACAAAACGGCCCCGCGGATCTGCTTCTCATCAACCCCGATTTTTCAAAAAACGAACTTGGCATGGACTCGGCCCCCGAAAACCACCTGGGCCTGAACCGCATCGCAGGTTATTTGGATAAACGCGGTTACACCTGCTCCGTTATCGACACCACCGGACGAAAAAGCGGCACCTCCGGCCCCGAAGAACTGGGTGACTGGTTAAAAAGTCACGCTCAGCAGTACCAAACCATCGGTTTTCACACCAACTCCTGGAACATCAACCATATTCTGCGCGCCCTCGAAAGAGCGAAAGAAGCAGTGAAAGATAAAAAGCTTCTTTTTGGCGGCCCCCTGGCCAACTCGGAACCCAAAAAAATGCTGGAATTACTGATGCAAAATGGCCTGGAACGGATTGGCGTAGTGCAGGGACTGGGTGAAAAGATTACAGATGAAATTCTGCAAAAAGAAAAACTAACCGACGTTCACGGCCTGTGGGCTTTCGATAATGGACATCAAAAAGACGGTGAAAAAATCGCCCTGACTCAGGAAGAATACGAGGCCACCCCTCTTTTGGACCTTAGATACAACACTTTTTATCAGCAGTACTACAAACCAGTGATGGAAGCGGAAGATTTGGGAAAGTACGGCATGGAAATTATTTTCGGTTCACAGGGGCTCGATGTAAATCGGGGATGCCCTTTTAACTGCACTTACTGCTCGGTTCCCCAGTACGAAAAGAAGATGATTACGTATTCGCCCAAACGGGTTGTGGACGAACTGGAACATCTGGCCAAAGAGGCGGGCTTCTTTATGTTCACCTTCACCAATTCCAACATCATGTTTTACGATGAGGATTGGATCACCGAGTTTTGTCAGGAAATCATGGGCAGGGGCATGAACGATTATCTGAACTGGACTGCCTACCACCACCCTATCACCTTAGCCAGACTTCCAATCACGATTTACCACCTGATGCGTAAGGCGGGGTCCGATACCATTGTATTCGGCGTTCAGAGCTTCGAAGAAAAAATTCTCAAAACCTTCCTACGACCTTTCAACACCCCTGAACTCACTAAAACCATTCGCGCAAAATCCCGTGAAGCTGGTCAACAGCTGACAGTTGATTACATTACCGGCGTATCGGGAGAAGATTTGGATGTAATTGAGGAGGCTTTTAAATATTTTATCGAAAACGATATTGAGTGCCGCAATTACCAGCTAAAGTTCTACCCCAACACCAAACTTCCGACGATGAAACTGGACCTGAGCAATCATGAACTGGTACCCATTACCGGAAATCTGGCCCCTGAACTAAATGCCTACGCCGTGGTCTCCAAAATGCCCAACAAACGGGCCGCCAAACTGGACGGAATGATCCGAAAAGCCAACGCCGAACTACTACAAAAGCGCCCCGTCAGACTCGGCAAATACGTCATCACTTCGCCCGCGCAAGCCAAAGAGCTCTACAAAACGGAAATCCCGAACAATCCCAACATTCCCGACAAAGTAAAAATTGCTATGCAGCTTTCTCTCAAAGAAATGCTCAACCCAAAAAAACGTGAAGAGAAACTGGAAGACCTGAACCCGATGGAGATGATGAAAAAAGTAATTATGTCAGGTGACGAAGCGCCCCCAATGGTAAAAACCATGAAAGAAAAACTCCGCAACGAACTCGGCGAAGAAAAATTTCAGGAGTTGAGGGATAAATACGAGCAGGCGAACCTAGACTGAATAGTTTTTTAAAGTTAAACTATTCCCGTATATTAACCGCCCTAAAACTCATGCAATTACCAAAAATCGGAGAGCCTCTCAATCAGGAACAAGTCGACTTTTTAAAGGTATTCAGCAAAAGCTGCCGCCGTTCAATTGTCGAAATGGTGATGAATTCTCAGTCCGGCCACCCGGGCGGCTCGTGCTCAGTCATCGACTACTTAGCCCTCTTGTACTGCTTCATTATCAGCCAGACCGGCGAAGATGTGGTGGTAAGCAACGGACATGTATCCCCTGCCGTTTATACGATTCTGGGCCATATGGGCTACATACCCCTAGCCGACGTGGTACGGGATTTCCGCAAAAAAGGATCGGTTTATGAAGGACACATTACCCGCCACGTTGCCGGCGTGACCTACGGCACAGGCCCGCTGGGAATCGGTGTTTCCGTGGCTTCCGGTTTTGCCATTTCAGAGAAGCTAAAGGGCAGTAATAAGCGAGTTTTTGGCCTAGTCGGAGACGGCGAATCAGATGAAGGAGAGGTTTACGAAATGATGCATTTTGCCAATAAATATAAGCTCGACAACTTCACCCTGTTCATGGACTACAACGAAGTTCAGCTGTCCGGCAAACTGGATGACATTATGCCCATCGACCCAAAAAAAATCTGGGAATCTGCCAACTGGAACGTGATTGAGGTTGACGGACATGACTTTGCCGCCATGTGGAATGCCATCGGCAAGAGCTACCAATCGGACCGCCCCACCATCCTTATCGGCCATACCGTGATGGGTAAAGGCGTGAGTTTTATGGAACCTGACGGTCTTGCCCGCAAATCCGTCTGGCATGGCGTGGCCCCCAAGCCCGAAGTAGCGCAGGCGGAACTGGATGGCCCGCTTAAACTGACGGATGAGGAAAGAGACACCACCATGGAATTCCGGAAACTGGTTAAGTGGCAGCCACCCGCCCCCGAACATATCGAAAATCTGTCGCCAATAAAAGGCTTCAACACCGGCTCCCCCATTATTCAGCCTGCCGGAACCAAGGCCGACTGTCGTGGAGCCTACGGAAAAGCCCTGCTCGATCTGGCCAAGCTCAACCCCGGTATTTTAGCCGCCACCGCCGATCTGGGCGGATCGGTTAAGACCGACGTGATGGCCAAAGAGTTTCCGAAAAGAGTTTTAGAGGTCGGCATCGCCGAACAGCATATGGTGAGTATGGCCGGCGGACTCAGTCTGCACGGACATATTCCTTTCGCTTCCACTTTCGGCGCGTTTCTGACCAGCCGGGCCAAAGATCAGGCAAGAGTGAACGACATCAACCGTACCAACGTCAAAATGGTGGCCACGCACTGCGGGCTTTCGGTTGGCGAAGACGGACCCACACACCAGGCCATCGACGACATGGGTTCGATGCTTGGTTTCTTCAATACCTATGTTCTTGAGCCATCCGATGCCAACCACACGGATTATATTATCCGATATATTGCTTCCCGTTACGGAAATTTTTACGTTCGCATGGGCCGCCATAAGTTCGAAGTGATTTTAAAAGAAGACGGCACACCCTTTTACGACGAAAACTTTAAATTTGAATACGGAAAAGCCGACCTGCTCCGGGAAGGAAGCGACGTAACCGTGGTTGCAGGAGGTTCTATGGTAAGTATTGCGGTACAGGTGGCCGACAAATTAAAAGGAGAAAAAAGTGTGGAAGTAATTGCTGTCAGCTCACTCAAAGACGTCGATCTGAATACCCTGCTCCCCTCACTTCAAAAAACCGGTAAACTGATCACGATCGAAGACCACAACCCCTATTCAGGACTGGCTTCTCAGGTAAATTCAGTCGTTGCCCAGGAAGGTCTTTCAGTCATTATCAATAACCTGGCTGTCCGCCAGTATCAGCTTTCCGGAACATCCTACGAACTCTACGACACCGCTGGAATTGGTGCCGACGATCTTGAAAATGCCTGCAAAAATTTATAATAGCAAAACATGGCCCACAAGAAAAAAAAAATTCATATCGACCCAGGTCATTTTCGCGTAGCTATTTTTGGCTCTGCCCGCATCAAACCAAATGACCCGCGCTATAACCAGATTTACATGCTGGCCAAAATGATAGCCGCGGAAGGTATGGATATTGTGACAGGCGGCGGCCCGGGATTAATGGAAGCGGCCAACAAGGGGCATCAGGCAGGCCGGAAGTCCAAAAAGGTGCACTCTTTCGGGCTTAATATCATGCTTCCAAAAGAACAAAAAATAAACAAGCACCTGGACGTTCACAGGGAATTCAACCGTTTCAGCCAGCGTCTTGATTATTTCATGCATCTTTCGAACGTCGTAGTGGTCGCTCCGGGTGGTATCGGAACGCTATTGGAACTCATGTATACCTGGCAGCTGATACAGGTTGAACACACCTGCAACATACCGGTTATTCTGATGGGTGAAATGTGGGAACCTTTTATTAAATGGATTGAAGCCTGGCCACTCAAAAAAAGACTGATAAGCGCGGAGGACATGCTGCCCATTTTTCTGGCCAAACATTGCAGGGAAGCGATGAAAGTAATCCGCAAAGCACAGCATGATTTTTATCACCGGGGGCCGAACTACTGCTGGAACTACCGAAAATACAAAATAGACGAAGATAATAATAATAGGAAAAACTCCTAAACAATGCCAAAACCTACTGACAGGTTATTTAGAAATCTCTTTATGGGCCTGGTGACTCTGGCAGTTATGTTGGTTTTTATTTTAAGTATGCATCTGCTATTGAATATTCCGCTTAATTCAAAAACCTTATGGGGTGGAAGTTTACTGACTTATCTGGCCATCAATCTGATTTTTGATATCAGCGGAATCAGTAAAAAAATCATAGTACTTGGCGTAAGCAGTATAATTATGGGGATTTTTTTCAACGCAATTTTGAATTGGGCCTTAGTACCCAGCCTCCTCACGGGTATGGTCATTCTCATGCTTAGTGTCATATTGTACATGACCTTTCTGCATTAAAATCAGATAACAAAAAACCCCGAACGCCTGCCCCGCTAAGCGGGGAGAAATTCAGGGCTTTTTGTTTGGCTCCGATGGAGTGCGACGCATGCGAACACATTTACTACGTGCCGAGCGTTGCTCAGGGCCAAACAATTACCAGTGACTAATTGGCAATAAATTCTAAGCTGTACTTTGGTTTTTGTTTTCGTCCTTCCAAGACGTATTCTTATGTGCTCATTTGTTTTTAATGTTTATTTTAAAATAATAAGCAGAATATAGGTGGGTGAGCTCTCGCTAGTCATGCAGAGCTTCATCGCAAAGCCTAGAGAGGGTTAGGCAAGAAGTGAAGATTTTTTGTTTTTGTTTTTTGTCTTACTTATTACCTACGTAACCTTCTCAGGGCTTTACGTAAATCGATATGTAAATGATCTGCGTTACTGAGAGATCTCTGTCAGCCTGTCCGGATCATTTGTTTTGATTGTTGTCCGCGGCGAAGAAATCAAAGCATTATATCAAGTACAATTTTTTTAGCAAGTTTTTTATATTTACACATATTTAAAAAGATTTCATAAATATTATTAACCAATTCATGATATCAATACTTTTTGGCTTTATCTATTCACTCTAATTCTGAATACTTTGCCTGATAATATTTATTATTTCAAGCATCTTCGTATGCTCAGCACATTCGAAATTACAACCTAACTTAACATCAAAATTCCAGGTTCCTATGCAATCAGGAAAGCCTGCACGCGGTCCACTGGAAAGATTATTTTTTAAAATATCGTTACAGCAAATATTCCGGTCATTCTCATCCAAAATAGCCGCACAATAATCACTCACAGGATCCCCAAATGAGTCAACCTCGCCTTCTCCTTCACCCTCACCAGGACTTGCTACGGAATCAATGAAATCGCAATTAAACTCACAATCTTGTTTCATATTATTATATCTCCAGCTTCCAAAACATCCATGGTATTCACCGGCATGCTGCTGAGCGCAACAGGTATTTCTTTCGGCCTGACCGCCAACTCCGCAATCCGCTTCTTCCGCCGCCGCTTCTTCCTCGGGTTCATTTGCCTCGCAGATAAAACCGCAATCTCTGGTTACATTATTAAAAATCCAGTACTCAAGACCGTCACATAAAGGGGTTTCTTCACCGGCATTCTGAGTTATACAGCAATAATCCCGTATTGCCTGTGAGCCGATTCCGCAGTAAACGGTGGGAGCCACGTCACCTGCGTCTGCCGCGTCACCTGCGTCCGCACCCCCGCTGTCATCTCCTTCATCCAGAATATCCCACTGCTCATCATCCCATACAATCAAATCTCCCCACGCATTAAGGAAAACACCGCCTGAGCCACCGCTTTCAAAGGAATTGAGAGTGCTTGAATCTATAAGGAAAGAATCTTCGCTTTCAATTTCTCTCTTGCCTCCGGCATCATCAATGTTCACCTTAGTTTTTTTCGCCAAAGTAACATCAATAAGCATGCCCTTGGGAACTTCAATGGTTCCTGTGATATTCGACCATTCATCAGAAAAACCAAATTTTGTGAAAATTCCGTCTTCAGATTGCAGGATGCCTGCCAAATCTGTCGCTGAACCGCTTAATTTTACGGTTAATCGATCATTATTCACCGTTACAATCTTAATTCTCGTCATATCTATGTTGTCCAAAACCAGCACTGAATTTGCCGAAACAGCGGCGGTCTTTAGGAATTGGGCCGGCTGTGAAAAGGGCTTCAAATAGATGAAGCCAAACAATAAAACAATTATCGCCAGCAAAATAATCAGATATTTTTTCATTTTTTATTGATTTTGACAAAACTCATTCTATCATCATTAACCATTGCTTACAATTAAGCTAAAAAGTATTGATTTTAGCGCAAATTAATGGTAAAATATTAGGATAATTTAAAAAATAAAAATATGCCACTCAATCTGACCCCCCTTATAGAACTTGCCCTTAATCAAAACGCTACTGATATCCACCTTCAGACGGGCTATAATGCAGTTCTAAGAGTAAATGGAAAACTTCTTTTGGTGGAAGATTCCGAACCTTTTCAGCTGACCGAGGGAACACAGGACCTTAAAGACCTTCTCAATGAAAAACAACATGCTTACTTTAAAGAACATGGCAATGTCGACTTTGCCTTTACACACGATGCAGATGTCAGACTTCGTGCCAATCTTTTCAGAAGACAGGACGGACTGACCCTCAGTCTTAGAATCATAAGAAACAAAATACTGAACTTTGATCAGCTGAACCTGCCACCTGTCTTTAAGGATATTGCTGAAAACTATAAACAGGGATTTTTTCTGATCGTTGGGCCAACAGGACAGGGCAAGACGACAAGCTTAGCCTCTGTTGTCAAACACATCAATGATCAGCGTTCAGAGCATATTGTTACCATCGAAGATCCCATTGAGTACATCATTCACAACAACAAAAGCGTGATTGAACAAAGGGAAATCGGAACCCATGCATCTTCTTTTGCAAACTCCCTGCGCGCCTGTATGCGTCAGGACCCCGATATTATCATAATCGGGGAAATGCGCGATCAGGAAACCATGCAGGCGGCTATTACTCTGGCAGAAACCGGCCATCTGGTCTTTTCCACAATGCATACAAATAATTCAGTTCAGACTATTGATCGTATTATTGACGCTTTTCCTGAACAAAAACAAAAGCAGATTCGTATACAGCTGGCCAGCACTCTTAGTGGAGTTATATCGCAAAGACTGGTGCCGGGAATCGACGGAAACCTGGTTTTTGCTTTTGAACAGATGCTTATGACAGACGCGGTAAGAAATATTATTCGCAGCGAAAAAGTGGAACAGATCTACAACGCACTACAGGCTGACGAAGAAGGGGGTAGTGTCAGACTCGAACAATGCCTGGCCAAACTCATATATGACAAGAAAATTACCAAAGAAACAGCACTCGCTTACGCATCTAATAGAGACTTAATTGAAGTCTTTGAAGACTATAACAAATAACAAAATGGAAACTATTAAAAAAACCGACCGGCTTACCAACATCTTATTTGTCGACAACGACAACACGCTGATACATGATCTTAAAGATTGGATCAAGAAAGCGGAAGTTGAGAGCAAATATAATATGAGCTTTACTGCTGTGCAGGATGCTAAAACCGCCTTAAAGAAGTTAGCTGAAATGAGCATCAATCTGGTCATCCTGGAAATAACTCTGCCTGTTGTAAGCGGTTATTATCTGATAAACGCCATCAGAAAGCTAAATAAGGACATGCCAATTATCGTTTATACAAAATTAAAGAAGTCACAGGATTTAGCTAAAATAGCCGACTCCAACGTAAACAACATCTTTCTGAAAGAACTCACTAAAATAGATGAGCTCATTGAAGCGATCCGGACAAAAGCAACGGCTGACAATATCGATAAAGTGGTAATAGAACTGAACAGCAAAATAAGGACTCTTTCCAGCACCACAAGTCAGCAGGAACTGAAACTGACTCAGTGTCCGCAATGTCATTTGATTTTGGCTCCCGACTCATACTTCTGCAATAATTGCGGACAAAAAATATTCAAAAAAAGTAAAAAGATTTTTGTCGAAGATGATAAAAAAAATGAAGGACAGGAAGTGAAAGAGGAAGTGAAAGAGGAAGTGAAAGAGGAAGTGAAAGAGGAAGTGAAAGAGGAAGTGAAAGAGGAAGTGAAAGAGGAAGTGAAAGAGGAAGTGAAAGAGGAAGTGAAAGAGG
>Ga0180007_10004171_pt1 | contig 15483 bp, 12 predicted proteins | sample MM_PC_MetaG_FD_121122 | JGI IMG/M metagenome (GOLD analysis project Ga0180007, IMG submission 121122) | Groundwater microbial communities from the Aspo Hard Rock Laboratory (HRL) deep subsurface site, Sweden - MM_PC_MetaG | ecosystem: Environmental > Aquatic > Deep subsurface > Groundwater... | reverse complement strand
TTATATCATAAATTGAATCTCCTATATGATAAACTGCATTTTCTTTTGCAAGTTTTTCTGCTAAAAATAATTCATCTGGCCAGGGTTTTGGGTGCTTTACATTATCATCTCCAATAATAATATCAAAATATTTTTTATTTAATCTTGCCCCTTTTAATAATTTAATTATAGATTTATGAGAACAATTTGATATTACAGCTATTTTATATTTTGGTTTTAAATATTTTAGTGTTTTTTCTACACATGGAATTATTTTTGATAACTTGTAACTTTTACTCCATAAATATTTATCGTGATATTTTCCAATTTTTTTTATTATATTTTGATCATCTGATTTTGAAATTGCTTTTGCAACATCTTTTTTAGGCTTTCCAAAATGAATATAGATTTCTTTATCTTTTAAAACCTTTAATTTCAATTTTTTTAGTGCATATTGATAGGCAATAACGTGGGCTTTATCAGAATTCAATAAAGTGTTATCCAAATCAAATGTGATTAGTGGTTTCATTTAATCATCCAAGGATATTTTTTTTGTACTTGCATCAAGAAATTTTCTGGTTTTAGTATACCTAATTCTGAAATAATTGCTGTTATTAAATCTGGATCTATTTTTTCAAAAGCAGGATTAATAATATTAACTCCTCTTGGTGGATTTGACCATACTTCATTTTTAGGTCTTTTCTCTATTATTTCTGGAAAACCAAATATTGTTTTTGGATCAAATTTCCATGAATTAGTGCATACATATACAGGAATATCATATTTTTTTGCTATTTCACAAGCCATTTCTGATCCAATTTTGTTTATTACTTTACCTTCAGATGTAATTGCATCAGCACCAATAAAAACCATATCACATTTTTTAAGTGCAAATCTCATTGCAGAATCAACAAAATGAGAGTTTGGAATCTTTAATCTTGATAATTCCTTACTGGTTATTCTTCCTTGAAGCAAAGGCCTTGTTTCTGTATTGCGAACTAAAAATCTTTTACCTTTTTCTTTTGCATGCTTAAACATATTTATTACAGTACTAGAATGGCAATGAGTGTATAGAATGCTTTCATTTTGTATTAATTTAGATCCATATTCAGATATTAAAAAATCAGATTCTTCAAAATGAATTAGTGCTTTAGTTATATTTCCCTTATCTAATTGCACAAAATTTAAAGCATTTCTTAAACAAGGTTCTGTTGGTCTTAAAGAAATTAATTTTCTTACTGCTGCTTTTGTTGGATTTAAGTAGTATGCTTTTATTGCAGCTTTTGCTATATTTTCAGCACCCTGTATTTCAACCTCTTTTATTGCCTTGCATATCTGATTAAAATTCATATTACTTAATATATTTTATAGTATATATAAAACTTTTTCTTTTTTAATCAAAAACTATTTAAAGTTCATGAATTTGGGTTAAATATGGTTTTAGAGTCTATAATAAGCCCTAGAAAAGCTGAAAAAAAGTGGTGGGAATTATTTTTTATAGGTTTTTTATATGCTAGTATTGCCATATTTCTTAGTATATGGATATTTGAGCAATATGCAAGTTTAGTTATGGTATTTCTTACTGTTACAGCCAGTGTTCCATTAATGTATAATACTATGAGGTATGAGGAGCATGAAGATGTTATTTGTTCAACTGAATCCAAAAGAATGATAAACCATTTTAAGGTGCTAAGATTTTTGATAATGTTATTCTTAGGATTTGTCTTAGCATATACAATATTCTATGTATTTTTACCTAATGATATAGTACAAACAGTATTTAATTCACAAACACAGACAATTAATTCAATAAACTCTAGAGTAGCAGGTAATTTCTTTAATGATATGCAAATATTTGAGAAGATTTTTTTAAATAATATTAAGGTATTATTATTTTGTATATTTTTTGCATTTTTTTATGGTGCTGGAGCTATTTTTATTCTTACTTGGAATGCATCTGTAATATCTGCAGCTATTGGTAATATAATAAGGACAAATCTTGCAATTTATGCAAAGGATTTTGGTTTATTAAGTATATGGACTTATTTTAGCATATTTTCAGTAGGTATATTGCGTTATTTAATTCATGGTATTCCTGAAATATTGGGTTACTTTGTTGGGGGTCTTGCTGGAGGTATTATTTCTGTAGCAATGATAAATCATGATTTAGACACAATAAAGTTTAAAAAGGTATTAATAGACAGTATTTATCTAATCGTACTGGCTGTTTTTATATTATTAATAGCAGCACTTATGGAGGTATTTTTAACACCTTTATTATTTTAAAAAATGGAAAATAGTGAAATAGAACAGAGAAAAGAGAATTTTATAAAATCCATTAAGGAAAATAAAAATATTATATCTTATGTTTTGCTTGCCTTAATAATAGGATTTGCTACTTATATAAGAACGAGAAATATTAAGTGGTTTGTTGATATTACAACAGGTAAATATTTGCCTGGACCTGAAGCAGATACTTTTGTTTTTTTGAGATATGCTCAGTATATTGTAGAACATGGTTCATTGATGGCTCATGATATGATGCGTTATGTTCCTCTTGGTCTTGATACAAAAGGCGAGGCTACATTAATATCTTATGTCATCGCTTATATGTACAAATTATTTCATATATTTAATCCTAATATAACTTTAGGATATACAGATGTTATTTATCCAGTTATATTTTTTGCCATTAGTTTAGTATTCTTCTTTTTATTAGTAAGAAAAATATTTGATGAAAAGGTTGCTTTAGTTGCCTGTTTATTTTTAACTGTAGTACCAGGTTATTTATACAGAACTATTGCAGGATTTTCTGATAAAGAATCTTTAGGAATGGCTTTAATGTTTGCTACATTTTATTTTTATTTATGTTTCTTTGACTCTAAAGACTTTAAGAAGATTATTTTGTTTTCTTTACTCTCTGCATTTTCAACATTCTTACTTGCTCTATCTTGGGGTGGAGTATCATTTGTATTTGTTATAATAGCAGGATTTACACTATTCGAATTATTTATAGAGAAGTTTAAGGACAAAAATTACATATTTGGATATTGGGCTTATATAATTCCATTAACATTATTGCTTTTAATATTTTCTCCAGAAAGATTTACTCTTGGTATTCTTATTACTTCACTAACTTCATTTGGATTATATCTCGCTCTTGCAATATCTGTTATTTATTACCTTATTGAACATTTTAATTTATTTAATATAAAAACAAGATTTGAACATAAATTACCATTAGGTTTATTTAGCTTTATTATATCTCTCTTGTTAGGACTTTTAATAGTTTTAGTATTATGGCCAAATACTTTATTTTCTGAATTAAATAGTCTTTTAACCCTTTTTGTACAACCTTTTACAACAAGCCGATGGATATTGACAGTTGCAGAATCACATCAACCTTATTTTAATCCGGATTGGATATCTCAAATGGGTTTGAGCTATTTATTATTATTTTCAGTTGGATTAATAATTTTATTTTATAATTTAATAAAACCTTTTGGTAGAAGAATAAAAGAATTAATTATAATCTGTTCTCTTTTTATATTCTCATTATTCTTCAGCAGATATTCATCAGATTCTTTACTTAATGGAACAAGTACAATTTCAATAGTCTTATATCTTGGTTCATTAGCTTTATTTTTTGGAATAATAATTTATAGTTATATTAATTCATATTACAAAGATAAAAACTTACATTCAAAATTTAGTCAGATAAATAATAATTATATTTTTGTTATTATTTGGTTTACTTTTATGGCGATAGGAGCAAGAAGCGCGATAAGGCTTGTTTTTGTTTTAATTCCTGTTGCTACAATTATGGCTTCATTTTCCATAGTTTATCTTGTGAATTATTTTAAAAAATATAAAAACAACCAATATGGATTATGGATATCAGCAGGAATTATTATTGGAGTTTTATTTTTAGTTTTTATTCCATTTGCACAAACAACATTAAACCAGGCACAATATATTGGTCCAATGTATAACCAACAGTGGCAATATGCTGGTGCTTGGGTAAGAAATAACACAGAACCAAATTCAGTATTTGCTCATTGGTGGGATTATGGTTATCTTGTGCAAACTGGTTTTGAAAGACCAACAATAACAGATGGAGGTAATTTTATTTATGCATGGAATTATTATATGGGAAGAAATGTTTTAACTGGTCATTCTGAACAAGAAGCTTTAGACTTTTTATATCCACATAATACTTCATATTTATTAATGGTATCTGATGAAATCGGAAAATATCCTGCTTATTCTAGTATTGGAGCTGATGAAAATTATGATAGATATTCATGGATAAATACATTTAATTTACAACAAGATCAAATACAAGAAACAAGAGATTATATAAATTATGTTTATACTGGAGGCACTGTCTTAGATAAAGATTTTAATTATAATGGAGTTTTATTACCAAAACAAATTGCAGGCATTGCAGGATTTGTAGTTCCTATAAATAAGAATACTACAAATTCAGAAGCCATATTTGCTCAGCCAACTGCAGTTATGGTTTATAATAATCAAAGATATGATGTCCCTGTTAATTGTATATATACTAATCATCAAATGTATACATTTGAGAATAAAACTGGATTAGATGCTTGTTTAATGTTAATTCCTGATATTAATCAACAAGGACAAGGAAATCAATTAGGAAGTTTATTATATATATCTCCAGAAGTAAAACAGACAAACTTTGCAAGATTATACTTATTTAATCAAGATTCTGAAAATTTCACTTTAGTTTATAATGATGAAGCTAGTATGCCTCTAGCAATCTTGCAAGGTAGAGGTTTAATTGGTCCACTAAAAATATGGAAAATTAGTTATCTTAAATCAGTGCTTTATAATGAAACTTATCTTAGTTCGTACCTTGATCCTAAATTAATGGAGGTATAATGAGAATTATCTTAATATCTTCTATACTCGGATTTTTTATAACATTACTTAGTGGAAATTATATTATAAAATATCTTAGAAAAATAGGCCTTGTTGTAAAAGACATGAACAAAAAAGACAAGCCATTAGTTCCTATTTCTGGAGGTATAATGGTTCTTGGAGGTATTATTTTTTCTTTATTAGCATTTATTTTTATCCAAACTTTTATTTATAAAAATAATATTTATACTATAAGTGTGTTTGCTGCTTTGAATACAATTCTCCTTATTTCCTTAGTAGGTCTAGTTGATGATTTATTAATAAAAAGTTCTAAAGAATCTTCACATGGATTAAAACAGTGGCAGAAGCCATTACTTACTTTATTAGCTAGCATACCTCTTATTGTTATTAATGTTGGGGACACAATAATGTGGCTGCCTTTAATTGGAAAAGTTAATGTTGGTTTATTATACCCATTATTATTTATTCCAATTGGTGTTGTTGGAGCAGCAAATATGGTAAATATGCTTGCTGGTTATAATGGTTTAGAAGCTGGAATGGGATTAGTATATACAGGGATGTTGGGCTTGTACTCTTATTTTAATGGTTATTATCTTGGTGCCTTGATTGCAGCAGTAACTTTCTTTTCTTTAATACCTTTTTTAATATTTAATAAATCTCCTGCAAGGGTCTTACCTGGTGATTCCTTAACTTATTTACTTGGTGCTAGTCTAGTGTGTATAGCTGTTTTAGGTAATATAGAAAAGGCTGCAATAATATGTTCAATCCCTTTTTTTATAGAATTTGTATTAAAAGCAAGAAGCAAATTCAAGGCAAATAGCTATGGTTATATAAAAAATGGAAAAATACATTCTTTTTATGATAAAATTTATTCCATACCTCATATATTTGCCAGAACAGGTAAATTTACTGAAAAGCAAATAGTTTACTTTTGTATAACTATAGAATTATTATTTTCTAGTTTAATCTGGGTATTATAAAATGCATAAAAAAATTATAAGTTATATTAAAAATGAAGCTATAATTAAGAGTAGTATTATCTTATTAATTGCAACAGGTGTATCTTATATCTGTGCTTATTTATATCATTTTTATACTGGTCGCGTTCTTGGACCTGTGGATTATGGTATAATTGGGTCACTATTTTCTTTATTATATATTATACTTGTTCCATTTAATGCTATACAAATCAGCATAACAAAATTTGTTTCTGAGTTTAGAACACAAAAAGAGTATGGTAAAATAAAATATCTATTAGTTAGGTCATTAAAGAAATTATTTTTGTATGGTATTATAATCTCTTTATTTTTTTTATTGGTGAGCCCTTGGATATCTAATTTCCTGAATTTACCTTCAATAGTTCCCTTGCTAATCCTTGGTTTAATAATAATTCTCTCTTTATTATTACCTATAACTAGAGGGGTTTTACAGGGATTACAAGATTTCAAAAAACTTGGTTTGAATGTTTCTATAGATGGTCTTGGAAAAATAGGATTTGCAGTATTACTTATTAGTCTTGGATTTGGTGTTAATGGTGCAATATTTGCTCTAGTTCTATCATTTTTAGTGTCATTTTTAATTATATTATGGCAATTAAAGGATATATTCAAAGCGAAAGAAAAAGCCTTTAATACAAAATATGTATATAAATATTCATTTCCTGTTTTATTATCATTTTTGTGTTTAACATTAATATTCTCAGTGGATATTTTACTAGTAAAACACTTTTTTAGCGCTGTTGATGCAGGACACTATGCTGCTTTATCTATAATTGGAAAAATAATATTCTTTGCTAGTTTTCCAGTAATGCAAGTAATGTTTCCTATGGTATCTGAGAATAATGCCATTAGTAAGAAATCATCTGTACATTTATTGTATAAATCTTTGCTTATAATTTTATTAATATGCATAGGAATTACTGGATTTTATTTTTTATTCTCTAATTTTATGGTAAGTACACTTTTTGGCCAGGATTACTTAAATATAGCTAATTTAGTCGGATATTTTGGTATATTTATATCTTTTTTTTCAATCTCACATCTATTAGTATTTTATAATTTGTCTCTAAATAAGACTTCTTTTTTGCCTTTATTAATTATAGCTAATATTTTAGAAGTTGTATTAATCTGGGTATATCATGGAAGTATATCACAAATTGCGTATTCGTTAATTATATTAAGCTTTTTATTACTAATTTCATTAATAATATACACAATAAAAAATGCCAAAACTTTCAGTAATCATACCAGCGTATAATGAAGGAGAGAATATACATTCTGATTTAAACAAGATAATAGAATCTTTACATAAAGTAACTGATGATTTTGAAATAATTATTGTTAATGATGGATCTAAAGATGATACTTTAAAAGAAGTAGGAAAAATAAAAGATAAAAGACTAAAAATAAAGTCTTATGAAGAAAATAAAGGAAAGGGATATGCATTAAAATATGGATTTAGTTTTGCAAAAGGTAAATATATTACTTTTATGGATGCTGATCTTGATATAAATCCAGATTCATTGAAGAACTTCTTTAAATATATGGAATTTTATAATGCAGATATTATTGTTGGAAGTAAAAGGCACCCGCAATCAAAGGTTCATTATCCATTCTTAAGAAGAGTTTTAAGTAAATCTTATCAGATATTAATATTTTTATTATTTAGATTAAATGTAAGTGATACACAATCTGGATTGAAATTATTAAAATATGATTGTGCAAAGGATTTATTAAAAAAAGTTACAGTAAAGAAGTATGCATTTGATTTAGAACTTCTTGTAAATGCCAAGAGACAGGGGTATAAGGTTGTAGAAGCTCCAATATTTCTTGACTATAAATTTAACAGCACAATAAATTTAAAGGCAATAAAGGGCATTTTTATAGATACTCTTGGAATAGCTTATAGAACCTATATTTTGAGGTATTATGATAAGAGATAAACTTAAAAATGTTTTATATTTAAACTAAATCATGAAAGTAGTTATCTTATGTGGAGGAGAAGGTATGAGGTTAAGAGAATTAACAGAATCTATACCAAAACCACTTATAGAAATAGGAGATAAGCCGATATTATGGTATATTTTGAAGATGTATTCTCATTATGGTTTTAATGATTTTATCTTATGTTTAGGTTATAAAAAAGACAAAATAATAGAATACTTTAAGGATAATAAATCTGGTTGGAATATTGAATTTGTTGATACTGGAGAAGGTTCTACAAAATCAGCTAGATTATTAAAGATAAAAAAATATATTCAAGATGAAGAATTCTTTGTATCTTATGGTGATGATGTTTCTGATGTTAATATTAAAAACTTATTAGAATATCATAAAAAGAATAAAAAAATTGTAACCTTAACTGCAATACATCCAACAATTAATTACGGGATAATAGAATTAGATGAAAATAATATGATAAAAATGTTTAAAGAAAAACCTAAATTAGACCATTGGATTAATGGAGGATTTTTTGTTTTTAATAGAAAGATATTTGATTATATAAAAGAAGGATATGAATTAGAAAAAGAAGTCTTTGAGAATTTAACAAAAGAAAAACAAATATGTGCATTTAAACATGATGGATTTTGGAAATCGATGAATACTTTTAAAGATTATCAAGATTTGAATAATATGTTTAAATCAGGAAATACTCCTTGGGAGGTATGGAAATGAATTTTTGGAATAATAAAAATGTTTTTGTAACTGGTGGCACTGGTTTTATTGGGACTTGGCTAGTTAAAGATTTAGTAGATAACGGTGCAGATGTAACTTGTTTAGTTAAAGATTATCCAAAAGATAGTAATTTTGTTGAATTAAATCTTGATAAAAAAACAAATCTTGTATTTGGAGATATGTTAGATCTTAATTTAATAAAACTTACTTTAGAAAAATATAATATTGATACAGTTTTTCATTTAGCAGCACAACCTTTAGTTCAAATAGCTCTTAAAAATCCATTAGAAACAATTCAGGCAAATATAATGGGCACCCTTAATATTTTAGATAGTTGTAGATTAAATAATAAAATAAAAAGAATTGTTGTTGCATCTTCTGATAAAGCTTATGGTCCAAGTGATAAACTACCTTATGATGAGACTTTTCCTTTACGAGGTATCTATCCTTATGATGTCTCTAAATCATGTACAGATTTAATTGCTAGCTCTTATGGTATAACCTATAATATGCCTATAGCAATCACTAGATTATCTAATGTTTATGGAGGGGGAGATTTAAATTTTGATAGAATTATACCTGAAACAATAAAACACATATTACATAATGAGAATATTTTAATAAGAAGTAATGGTAAATTTACAAGAGAATTTTTCTATGTAAAAGATGCAGCTAATGCTTATTTAACTCTAGCTGAAAAGATAAATGAATTAAATTTAAAAGGAGATGCGTTTAATTTTGGGACAGATCAACCAATAGTTATTTTAGATCTTGTTAAAAAGATTATTGATGTTTCTGAAAATAAAGATGCAAAAATAAAAATATTAGATACTGCTAAGGCAGAAATTAAAGATCAATATCTATCTTCAGAAAAAGCTAAAAAAACTCTAGATTGGGAACCAAAATACTCTTTAGAAAAAGGATTAAAAGAAACTTATTTATGGTATAAAAATTATTTTAAAAATAATAAAAATGGTTAAATTTTCTATAATAATCCCTATGAGGAAAATTGGAGATTATGTGTATGAGGCAATGCCTTATTTTGAATCCCAAACTTATAAAGATTTTGAGATAATAATTCTTTCAGAAGCCGATGAAACTGCCAATTTCCCAAAAACAAGAATTATTAAAGTAGATAGAGTCAGTCCTGCAGTTAAAAGAAATATTGGAGTTCAAAATGCTAAGGGAGAGTTAATAGCTTTTATAGATGATGATGCTTACCCAGAAAAAGATTGGTTAGAAAGTTCACTAAAACATTTTAAGAATAAAAATATAACTGCTGTTGCTGGTCCAGGTGTTTTACCAAAGAAACATTCTTTTTTTGAAAAAATCTCTGGTCTAGTTTATGAATTAAGCTCTAAAGAGACTTATTATAGATATAGAAAAGGAAAAAAAATAATGGAAATTGAAGATTACCCTACTTGTAATTTGATTGTTAGAAAAAAAGATTTTAATAAAGTTGGAGGATTTTCTATACAATATTGGGGGGGAGAAGATACTCAATTATGTCATGCTTTAACACAAAAATTAAAGAAAAAAATAATTTATGATCCAGATGTCTTAGTATATCATCATAGAAGAAAGGATTTAATGGGACATCTGAAACAATCAATGTTTTGGGGTATGTGGAGAGGTTTTTTTGTTAAAAAATATCCAAAAACTAGTTTTAAATTAACTTATTTTATTCCTTCCTTGTTTGTATTATGGTTGATATTTGGATTATTGTTATTATATAATAATATTTTTAAGTTTGTATATATTTTTTCGTTAGTGATTTATATTTTTTATTTATTAATATTAGGAATAAAAACAAAGAGTATAAAACTCATAATTCCCATTATATTATTAACATTTTTAACTCATCTTGTTTATGGTATTGGGTTTATTATGGGCCTATTACGCAAAGAAGGTTTAAAAAGAACATTTAATCCTTCAGAGAAACTAGAGGTTTAATATGAAAAAACAAATTCCTTTAATAACAATAATTCTACCTACTTATAACAATGCAAAAACAATAAGAGAGTGTTTAAATGGTATATTTATGCAGGATTATAAAAATTTTGAAGTTCTCTTAATCGATGGTGGTTCTACAGATGATACACTAAAGATAGCATCTGAGTTTAAATGTAAGATATTAAATAATTCATTTAGAATTGAAGAAAGAGCAAGAGTGCAAGGAATTAAGGAATCAAAAGGAGAGATTTTATGTTTTTTAGATGCAGATAATTTTTTATTAGATAAAGAATGGCTGAAAAAAATGATAAAACCATTTGAAGACAAGGAAATAATTGGTGCCGATACTTTATCTTATACTTTTAGAAAAAATGATCCTTTAGTAACAAAGTATTGTGCATTAATTGGTGGAGATGATCCTATTGCAATTTATCTTGGTTTATATGACAGATTTAATTATTTTAAAAATAATTGGACTGATTTTCCTTATGAGACAGAAGAAAAAAATAATGATTATACAAAAGTAAAATTAAACAACTCAAAAATACCTGCAATGGGTTCTAATGGCTTCTTATACAGAAAAAGTGCACTGAAAAAAATAAATTATGAACCATTTATACATACAGATATTATTTACAAATTAGTAAATTCTGGAAATGATAAATTTGCTAAAGTAAATACAAATTTAGTACATTATTTATTTGGGATAAGAGATTTCTTCAAGAAAAAAACAAGAAGATTGAAGAGAAGAGCTAATAATGAGATTAACATTCAATACAAAGATTATGGATTATCAAAATTTGATATCTTTAAATCATTATTATGGATAATATTAATAATTCCTGTTTTTTATGATACTTTAAAAGGATTTATTAGAAAGCCAAGTCTTGCATGGGTATTTCATCCAATAGCAGTATATGGAACACTATTTTTATATATTTATTATAATATCAAGAAGATTTTTTAAATTTATATATAATCAATAATGGTTGTGTCTGTTGCTGATCTGCGAAATATCCTTGTACTGGCTCAAGTTCATCTTGATGATTCTGAGCGTATGAATAAGCCCATTTTGGAGTAAATACTGGTTCAAATGCATGAATTATGAAATAATCTGGATTTATTTCTTTAACTTTTTTATCGAATAATTCTTCAGTTATATTTTGGCAGGTTTCATTGTCTATTACTGCACCTAATAAATCAATACAATTAGTATATCTAGTATCATTTGTCGTGAAATCATAAGTGTATCCCTCAGAATAATATGATATTTGGACTGTTGAAGCAGTAATAATCTTTGGTGTACCTATAAAATTATCTTTTATCCATAAACCTGCTAATTTTTCTTGTAAATAACTGTCTTTTTTCATACTAATTAAATCATCTGTATGTTTTAATTGTTGATAAGATCCAAAAAATAGTAAAAATAATAATGCTAATATTGCTATTTCCTTACTATATTTATTAATGGAATCATAAACTAATAATATCCCTTTTGAAGCTATAAAAAATAATGGCGGCATTAACATTAATAACCATCTATCTGTTGAAGATCTTATTATTACCATATAAAATATAAGTGTTATAAATATCCATAATATTACGAAAAAATCTGAATTTAATTTCTCTTCTTTTTGTTTTATAAATAAATCAAATCCTAATACAAAATCTAGAAAAGTTAGTATTCCTATAATCAATGCAATAAACCATACCCATTCAAATAAAGAAGGAATCATACTTAAGAGATCTATTGATGCAGTTAGTATTGGGGTTTTTAAAGAAACTGCTGTTGGACCAAAATACATCTTAAATGCACTAAAAATATTTGAACCAAAAAAAGAGGTTATTATTAAGTAAATTATAAGTGTTCCAGACCCGATAGCAATTGACTTCCAAAATATTTTATCTTTAATTAATTTGAATCTTTTTACTGCAAATAAATATATTGGATATGAAATTGGCACTAAGGCAAGAGGAAATCTTATTGTAAATCCTAAAACACCAAAAAACATAGCATAATATAATCCCTTATTTTCATTCTTTTTAATATACCTACACCAGAAAAAATAAATAGATAATAAACCTAGAAACATTGCAGGGATGTCTGTTAATAATCTAAAAGTATAAAACATATGTACCCAGTAAACTGATAGCATTAATCCAGATATTAAACCAACTTTTTTGTTATATAAATCACAGCCTATTGCATAAACTAAATATATAGAGAGTACTGAAGGTATTAATAAAGTAAAAAATCTCATTATTAATTCTGAAGAATTAATTGACATAAAAAAATACCATATCATAGGTATTAACATAGGTCTTATTCCACTGAAATGAGCCCACCACTCTTGGCCTTGCCAGTGCATGACTAAACCTTTTGCAAGAGCTAAGTAATCACCTTCATCCCACCATATTGGCTGTTCTCCAACTTTGAAGAAATAATATAATCTTATTATTATTGCAAATGAGATAAGTACAACTAGTAATTTATTTTGATTATCTTCAAGAAATTTCTTTGTTCTTTCTTTTAAATCCATATTATAATAATTTATAAGAATTTAAAAAGCTTCTCTTTCATTAATTATTTAAATCTTATCTTTTATAAATTAACATGAATAATTTAAAAGTATTATTGATAAATCCTCCAATTAGAGGGCATATTAATGCAGGGTTAGATAATGTAAAGGTTCCTCTTGGATTAGCTTATATTGCTGCATATATAAGAGAAAAAGGATTTGATAATATAAAGATACTTGATGCTAAAATTCTTGGAGATACAAAAAAGATAAGTGAGGAAGTGTGGCATTTTGGAATGTCTTATTCTGATATTGAAGATTATATTAAAAATTATGATCCAGATATTATAGGTGTTCATTGTGCTTATACTGTTTATTCTCAAGATGCATTAAAAATAGCAGAGATAATAAAAAAAATTAATAAAAAAATAATTGTTGTTTTTGGGGGGGCGCATGTATGTGCAAATCCTGAGTCTGTGTTAAATTCAGGATTTGTTGATATTTCAGTTATTGGTGAAGGTGAAATAACATTTTATGAAATACTTAAGAAATTTCAAAATAAAGAATCACTAAATAATATTAGAGGTATTGCAATTATTAAAAATAAAAAAATAAAAATAAATCCATTAAGACCTTTAATACAGAATCTTGATGATATTCCATTTCCTGCAAGAGATTTATTAGATATGCAACTTTATTTTAACCATCCACAAAATTCAATAGGAACAATGAGAAGTCCTGCAACAGATGTTATTACTTCAAGAGGCTGTCCTTTTAATTGTGTATTTTGTTCTATTCATACTATTTGGGGTAAACACTGGAGAGGAAGAAGTGCAAAAAATGTTGTTGATGAAATAGAATTATTAATTAAAACTTATGGAATAAAACAAATAAGATTCCAAGATGATAATATTTCTCTAGATAAAAAAAGAATGTATAAAATTTGTGATGAAATAATTAATAGAAAATTGAATATAAAATGGGATACTCCAAATGGTATTGCTATTTGGACACTAAATGAAGAATTACTAAGAAAAATGAAGAAATCTGGTTATTATAGATTGGCTCCAAGTATTGAATCTGGATCATGTGAGACAATAAAATTCATTAATAAGCCAATAGATTATGAACATGTAAATAAAATACTAAAATTAGCAGATAAAATTGGATTATGGACTGTCTCTCCATTTATAATTGGATTTCCTTATGAAACCTTAGCAGATATAAACAAAACAATAAATTTTGCTAAAAAATCAAGATTAGATTTTGCTATTTTTTATATTGCTCAACCTTATGCAGGTACAAAATTATATGATATTTATAAAAAAGAAGGCTTATTAAAAGAAGGAGTAAAACATTCAAGTTCTGTGATAGAAACAAGGTATAATACAAAACATTTTAGTGCGAAACAATTAGATGCTTTAAGAACAAGGGCTTATAGAGAATTTTATATTTCAAGATTTATAAAATACTTAAATCCCATAAATATTTACTATTTATTCAAGAAAATAGGAAATTATAAGGGTTTAAAACACACAATAAAGATGGTTAAGGCAGTTATAGGTTTTGGTTTTCATAAGAAATAATTATTTTGTACTCTCAATTCTGACCCAAGTCTCTTCAAATTTCTTCTTTTTAATGTAAGTATCATAAAATATCAAGAACCACAAATAAAGCCTTAAAAATACTAATTTTTTAGTCCAATATAATTCTTTTAAGTTTTTAGGATATAAAAAAATACTGAAAATACCAGAAGCTTCCTGTGTAAATGACCTCATTGATTTTTCATCAAAGTATTTTTTTAACTGCTCATAACCACCTGTTGATCTTCTCTTCTGCTTTATCCAGTCATTCAAATTATCAGGATATTTCACATAAACAAGTGCATTTTCAGCATATTCAATCTTATAATTTTTATTTGCAATAAATCTTGATATATAAGCATCATCAGATAAAATATTTTCTGGTATTTCTTTAACAATATCTTTTTTAATAGCATATAAGTAACCAGTGCAAACAATAAATTTATTCTTGCTAATTAACTTCTTTCTTATTTTATCTGCCATAAAGGTAAGCAAATGAGAAACATAACCAAGAAATGTATTTTTGTCATTTAGAGAAACAGGATGGCCTGAAACAGCTCCAATATTATCCTTAAAATTTTCTAATAACTCATTAATAGAATTATCAGATACATAAACATCTCCATCTGTTAATACTAAAATATCACCTTTTGCTTTTTTGAAAGCAAGATTTAGTGCAGTTGGTTTTCCTTTTCCTATATCTCTATATATTCTGATATTTTTGTATTTTTTAGCTACATTTAAAGTTTCTTTATCTGGAGCAATTACAATAATCTCATATTTTTCCTTTATTTCCTGTTTTTGAAAAGATTCAATAGATCTTCCTATAGTTTTAGGTTCCTTATATCCAGTTATTATTATTGA
>Ga0180007_10004170_pt1 | contig 15484 bp, 9 predicted proteins | sample MM_PC_MetaG_FD_121122 | JGI IMG/M metagenome (GOLD analysis project Ga0180007, IMG submission 121122) | Groundwater microbial communities from the Aspo Hard Rock Laboratory (HRL) deep subsurface site, Sweden - MM_PC_MetaG | ecosystem: Environmental > Aquatic > Deep subsurface > Groundwater... | reverse complement strand
CCTTTTATCAGTCCAATTCTGAAGGTGAAATTATTGATTTCCTGCATAAAAATGCAAAAAAGAGCGATTATTTAGTTATTAATCCCGGAGCATTGACCCATACCAGCATAGCTTTAAGGGATGCAATTTTAGGATTAAAACTCTCAACTATTGAAGTTCATTTGTCGAATATATATAGTAGAGAGTCATTCAGGCAAAATTCATACATATCAGACATTTCTATAGGAGTTATTAGTGGTTTTGGCTGGTATGGCTATATAATGGCATTATCCTTTATTGAAAATTTGAGGTGATATATATGAAGAAATTTAAGATAATCTCTTTATTACATATTACGGTACTGCTTTTATTGATGTTTTCAGTGAGCTTAAACGCATTAAATATTACTATTCCGTATGCTCAATATACTCTTGCACTGGACTTGTATGAACAAAGCAGGTACTGGAATTCAGTAAAGGAATTTAAAAACTTATTAATTGAACATCAGGGTAATTCAATATATGAAGGAAAAGCATGTTACTGGCTGGGACTTAATTATATGGCCCTAAAAAAATACAAAACAGCTGATGAGTATTTCAATAAAGTGATCCGGGTATATCCTGATAGTATTTTTTATAAACATGCAGTATATTACCTGGGAAGGACAAAATATCTTCGAAAACATTATAAAAATGCGATCAGCATATTTTCTGATTTTTATAAAAAATATCCTCGGCATCCTCTTGGCGATAATTCATTATTCTGGAAGGGGGTCTCATATTATAAGAGAGGTTCGAATAAAACAGCTTTAAAATATTTTTACCAGGTATTGAAAAAATATCCAATGGGGAATAAAGCGGATGCTTCAAGATATATGATCACTTTGATCAAAGGCGGCAGCGGTGGAACAACGGAAGTTGTAAAGGTACAGACCAAAGTCATTATTAAGGAAAAAGAAGCCGATACATCTAAACTGGAAGCATGGCAGGAGCTCTTAGAGACGAAAGAACAGGCACTGGGAGAGAAAGAGTCAGAATTAAAGGTTAAAGAAGAGGCATTGCAGGGTAAAGAAGATATTATTAATAAAGCACAAAAAGAGCTGAAAATTCAGTAGTAAGAGCAAGTTATTAAAACGGCTAAAAATATTAAATAATCAGTTATGAAAAAATTATATATTATAGCTATAATCTTCCTGTTCATTTTACCTTCTGTTTTACATTCTTCCTTAATAGAGATGGGCAATGAGTTTATAAAAATAATTGCTGATACGGATACGGCCCGGTTCATTATCAAGACCACCGGTGGTGATCCCAAACTGGATTCAGACCAGGACTCTTTACTGTTATATGAAGATTATCCGCCTACATCATTTACTACTTTACAGGTGGACGGGAGGGAATATAAATTTGGTTCAGATGAAAACGGTATGTTTACCTCACGATTGGTAAAGAGGGATGATGTTCTTTCGACCGTATGGAATTTTAAAAATATAGATGTAAAACAGACACTAAAAATAGTAAAGGGTCCCACTACAGGGAATCTTGATACTATAGAGATACAATATGATGTCATAAATAAAGACAGGAAAGACCATGAAGTGGGTATAAGGGTGATGCTTGATACCTATCTCGGAAAAGAGGATGGAGCTCCTTTCAGGATCCCTGACAGGGGAAATATTACTGAAGAGAAGATGTTAAGCAAGGATGAAGTTCCTGAATACTGGTATTCTTATGATGATCTTGAAAAACCTTCCGTAATTGCCCAGGGTACTTTACGACTTCCGGGGTCTCCAGTTCCTTCGATGCTGATTTTTGCCAGCTGGGAACGATTTAATAAGTATTTATGGGATTTCAGCATTAAATCCGGCAGGAGCTTCCGCCGTTCTGTAATCGGGCCACTGGACAGTGCTCTGGCGATGTACTGGCCGATCGGTAAGCTGAAGCCGAATGAGAACTATACAATTAAGACATATTACGGGCTAATGGCAAAGGAAGCGATCCCCACATCGAAAGTTATTCAGATCACTTTAGGCGGGCCTTCCGTTACTACAGGAGAAGCTGTAAAAGTGACGGCAAATATTAAAAATACTTCTAAATATGAGATAAAGAATGTAAAAGCCGAAATGATCCTTCCTCCTGACGGGTTGAAACTGAATTTTAATGAGAATTCATTTAAAAACCTGGCAACTTTAAAGAAAGAAGAGAGCAAAGATACCGGATGGTCCATTATTCCTTCTAAAACGAAAACAGGATCAATGACCATCAGGGTGAAGGTTACCGGCACTATCAAAGATAAAGAAGTTATAGAGATCGCTGAAAAAGTTATTGAATATAAAGAAGTAACATATACATTATATGATTTTTCATATATCAACAGATTGATCAACCGGGTCAATCAAAATAAAGAAAATAATAATAATAAATTGAATGATGTTAACCGGGCTATATCAGAAAAACTGGATGCAGTTTATTCTCAAGAGAATCGAAATACAGATAGGGAAGCGATCGATGAAAGGATCAAAGATTCTCAGAAAATAAAAGAAGAGATACCAAAAGCAGTAAATTCAGCAATTAAGAATGAAAAGAAGTAGTTCTCCAGAGCGTATCATCCTTACCTTTAAAAAGATCAGCGGATTATTAATTACCGATCTTTTCAGTATCAGATACTTTTCAGGATTTACAGGCAGTTCCGCTGTTATTCTTATAACCCCGAAATACAGGTATTTTTTAACCGATTTCAGATATAAGGTCCAGTCTGGTCAAGAAGTAAAAAAAGGCTATAAATTAATATTCTACCAGAAGAAATTATTAGACGAAATAATCAATATTATAAAAAAAGAAAGAATAAAGAGACTCGGGATAGAAGAGAGGAATATTCCATACGATCTTATTAGAAGTATCATCGATAAGACCAACATCAAACCTGTGGACTGTTCAGAAGAATTGCAGATATATAGGAGGTTAAAATCTCCGGAGGAAGTTAATTCGATCAGAAAAGCACTTCTCTGTGCAGAAATGTCATTTCAGAAAGTACTGCCTCTGATAAAACCGGGAATAAGCGAAAAAGATGTTGCAACCGAGCTGGAATACTGCATGAAAAAAAATGGGGCAACGGGTATCTCTTTTCCCATCATTGTTGCTTCCGGTAAAAGAAGTGCTCTTCCGCATGCACATCCTACCAATAAAAAGATCAGGCCAAATGATCTTGTTATTATTGACTTTGGAGCTAACATCAATGGATATAACAGTGATACTACTGTTACAATTAAACTGGGTAAAACAAATAATTTACTGAATGAAGCATATAGAACCGTTAGAAAAAGTATCGATCTGGCTCTTTCAATGATCAAAGTAAATACAAAAACTTCAGATATTGATAGAAAGATCCATGAATTCATCATAGCAAGAGGATTTAAGGATGGTTTGATTCACAGTTTGGGGCACGGTGTGGGCTTGGATATTCATGAATCCCCGACCATAAGCCGGAATAAGGATGATTTTTTTCAAAAAGGAATGGTCTTCACTATTGAACCCGGTATTTATATTGAAAATATCGGCGGAGTGCGGATCGAAGTAATGGCACATTTGTCAGATAAGGGAGTAAAGATCCTGAACTCACCTTCTTTTAATAATAACTTTTTAACATAATTTAAATATTCAAAATAGTTGATATTCCTTTTAAAACCAATATACTTTTTTAGTATTCACACTACTTTAGGCTCGGAGATATTATGAAATTAAAAAGATATTCAGATAAACCTATTCTTTCTCCCATACCTGATCATCCATGGGAAAGTGTTTCCGTCTTTAACTGTTCTGTTGTATATGACGGAATACTCTTCCACATGCTTTACCGGGCTGCGGATAGTGCTGATAAATCGAAATTCATATCATCATTTGGTTATGCACAAAGCACAGACGGTCATGATTTTATTAGGCTGGATAAACCGGTATTTACCGGAGTCGGGGAACAGGAGAAGAGGGGAGTTGAAGATCCGAGGATCACAAAATTTGATGATAAATATTATATTTTATATACCGGGTATTCCGGTAAAGATGTCAGGATTTGCATGGCCACTACCAAAAATTTTATTACTTACGAACGAAAAGGGGTTTTCTTTGATGAAAAAGATAATAAAGATGCGGCACTCTTCCCTGAGAAGGTCAATGGTAATTATGTGCTTCTGAACAGGAGAATGCCAGATATTTATCTCTCTTTTTCGAAAGATTTAAAGGAATGGTCGGAAAATAAACTGTTAATGCAGATAGTAAAAAATTCCTGGCAGTCATTCAAGATCGGCATTAATGGAGGGCCGTTAAAGACCGAACATGGCTGGCTTCTGTTTTATCATGGTGTTGATAAAAAGAAGGTATACAGGCTGGGTCTTGCTTTGCTTGATCTTAATGATCCCGCCAAAGTATTAAAAAGATATGACTCTTTTATAATGGAGCCGGAACTGGACTGGGAAAAAAAAGGTGCGGTTAATAATGTCGTTTTCAGCTGCTGCGCATTGGAATATAAAGAACAATATTATATTTATTATGGCGGTGCTGATACTGCTATTGGTCTTGCCTTTATTGAAAAAAAGGAAGTATTGAATTGGCTGAAGAGATAAATAAAAAAGAGTAAAAATGTGAATAAAAAAAGGAGCGATTCAATGGTTGGAATATTCATGACGACTTATAATTTTCTGGAAAAAACAAAGAAAGCATATCTCTCCCTGAAAGAACATACGTGCTATCCGTATGAGTTTTTTATTATTGATAATCATTCAGAGGACGGGACCCGAGAGTGGGCAGAGGAGAATAATATCAAATATATTGCTGATAATTCCGGTAATAACCTGGCAAAAGCATTGAACCAGGCTGTTAAGCATCTGCTGGAAAACGGGCAGATAGAGTATGTCTGCTGGATCCATAATGATATGCTATTTTTAAATAACTGGTTAAAGAATCTTGTTGATTTCTCCAAAAAGCACTCTCAATGCGGAAAGATCCATCCTGCAAACTGGTTCTATATTCAATCAGAGCTGAGATCGATATGGAAGGAGCCAAGCCAGATCGACGGTACAGAGTTTGATTATGTAGATCTGAAAAATTTTTATGATTCAGAGGGAGAGGAAGCAGAAAAATTCATGGACATTAATCACTATAATTATGGAACAGGAAATGACTGCCCCTGGATAATACCAAGAAAAGTTTTTGAAGACGGATTATGGTTTGACGAAGAATATCAGGGGATAGCCAATTACGAGGACTGGGATTTTAATAATCACCTCCTGGAAAACAACTATGAAGTGGTTATCTATTATGGAAGTTTGATCTGGCATCCGTTAAAGGGTACAAGAAGCACCCTTCCTTCTGAACAACAGGAGCGGTTTAACAGGTTAAATGAAGAGAGATACAAGAAAAAATGGCCTCAGTATTGGGGAAAGAATTTGTGGCTTGTAGGACGAGGCAAGGGTAATTTCTACTTAAAGAGGATCTATGATCCACTGACATGAATATTCTCTATATCGTGTAGATAATAAGAGAATTAGTATGGGGCAATTCTTTAATGGGAATTCCCAGTGAAATAATTATTTTATCATTCTTTTTTACCAGATTATTTTTAAATAAAAAGTCTTTTGCTGCTTTTATCATGCTGTCAGTATCGTTCAATCTCTTTAAATATACAGGGAAAAGCCCGGAATAGAAGGATAATCTGTTTATAAGAAAATTATCCGGTGTAAAGGCTATGATTACAGTAGAAGGTTTTGTCTTTGAAAGGATCTGAGCAGTCTGTCCTGAATTAGTGAATGAAATGATGATTTTAGGCTTAATGGATTTTGAGATATGGAATATTGAATCAGCTATCTGTTCACGGTTATTTTTTACATCTGCCATATTTGAGTGGTCCTTTTTATTGAGCAAATAATTTTCTGCATTTTTCAGTATTCTATTCATCATTTGAACTGCTTTCAGAGGGTATTTTCCGATCGTTGTTTCACCTGAAAGCATTACAGCATCGGTTCCGTCAATTACAGCATTAAAGACATCTGTTGTTTCTGCACGGGTCGGAGTAGGGTTGTTTATCATGGATTCCAGCATTTGGGTAGCAGTAATAACAAATTTTTGATACTTATTTGCTGTTTTTATCAATTTTTTCTGGATAAGAGGGACCTTTTCAGGCTGTACTTCAACACCAAGATCACCCCGGGCTACCATGATCCCGTCTGTTTCTTTGACGATCTCTATGATATTCTTTACAGCCTGCGGTTTTTCGATCTTTGCAATAATAATAATTTTTTTATCGGTTAATTTTTTGATGTACTGTTTTAAGGCAGTTATATCCTTTTTTTCCCTGACAAACGATAATGCTATAATATTAATATTATTTTTAATGCAGAATTTTATATCTTCCTTGTCTTTATCTGTTATTGACGGTATATCTAACTCTGTATTGGGAAGATTCACACCTTTTCTGGACGTTAATATACCGGTATTTTTAATTTTTGCTTTAATTTCATTTTTTTTTATATCTAAAACGGATAATTCTATTTTACCGTCATCTATGAGTATTTTTTCACCTCGTTTGATATGCTTATATAGTGTATGATATGTGATCGAGATCCTATCCTGGTCTCCTTTTATTGCATTTGGAACTATTGAAATTGTTTTATTCTTTTCAAGCAGTACGAACTCCTTCTTTAATTCCTCAACCCTTATTTTGGGTCCCTGGAGATCAACTAATGTAAGTATATTGAGATCATGCTTTTTATTAATAGCATTGATCGTTTGAATCGTGTTTAAATGGACAGAATGAGAGCCATGAGAAAAATTCAGGCGGAAGACATCTACTCCTTCAAGAATGAGATTTCGGATCATGGTTTTACTGCGGGAAGCCGGGCCGAGAGTAGCGACTATTTTAGTTCTGTTATAGATCAATTTTTTAAATAATCTTGAGTTCATTAAAATTCACCGGAAAAATGTATATTTGATCTTAAAACTACTTTACTGTGGCACCGGGCTTGATAAGCAGAAATTCAACCCTTCGGTTCTTTGCACGGCCTTCCGGATTATCACTTCCATCGGGATTGCTGTTAGGGGCTACGGGCCTGACAAATCCCATCCCTTTCATGGATAATCTGTCAGATGAAATACCATTCTCCACGCAATAATCAAATACAGATTTGGCCCTCTTCTCCGATAATTTGAGATTATACTCTTCCGAACCGATATTGTCCGTATGGCCTTCTATTCTGACCTTATACGTGGGATATTTTTCTAATTTTGGTATTACCCTGTCCAGAATGTCAAAGGCATTACCCCTCAGCTCTGCTTTATTGTATTCAAATTCTATGTTACTTATCCTGATCTTTAACCCGTAATCCGTCTTTATTACCAGGATATCTACATTGAGTGTTTTTGAAACAGTTTGTGTGTTCCCCAGAACATCTTCTACCATCAGCTCAAGTTCATAATCCATTGCGCTTTCCACTAACTCTCCTTTGGGAGAACGCCCGTCCCAGATAATGGGCTTGCTCTTTAATCCCTGTCCTGAAAAACTGATAAAAAGGGATTCCCGTTTTCCTCCCCTTATAGGATAAATATTCAGCTTCCAGGATCTCTTTTTCCTGTTATCATGTGAAAAGAGCTTGATCGTAAGCAGGTCGTTCTCACCGTCATCATCAGGGGAGAATACCGATGGTTCATATTCAAAATCCACATCAGGAGGAACCTGAGAGATCTTGATCTCGCGATTTTCGATCAGGGTCTTGTTCCCGAGGTCATCCTCTATTTCGAACAGAAGAAAATACCTGTTTTTTGACTGGACCAGGTTTCCTTCCTCAGAAAGCCCGTTCCAGATAATAGTCTCGCCCGGCTTTCCTGTCTGCTCGAACTTTTTAAAGAGTTTCTTCTTATTATTCTCTGATTCAAAAATATGAACTTTCCATTTTTTTACATCACTTTTATCTTTTATATTCAGATTAATAAGAGCCATATCATCTGTCTGGTCTCCGTCAGGAGAAAATATATCAGGCAGTATTTCCAGCTTGACGTCAGGCGGTGTGCTGTCTATCTTTATTTTTTTCGGGAATGATTCAGGATGGTTCCCGCTGTCATACCACACTTCAAATTTATATAAATAGTCATCATCTGGAAGTACATTTTCATTATCATCCCTCCCATCCCAGGTAACAGAAGGCGGAGCTTCTTTACTGCCTTCAAAAGACCTGACCTCTTTTCCTGATTCATTTAAAACAGTCAGTTTCCATTTTTCCAGGCCTTTTTGATCTGATATATGCATATCGAACTCTGTAGTATCCATAACTTTATCATTATTGGGTGAAAACCCGTCCAGTGAAGAGCTCACGGCAACGCTCTGTTTCGCAGTGGTCAGTGTGATACCATATACGCCTTTTTTTACACTGTTCTGTGCCAGATCAGACCCCTGAACAATAAGGTCATAATTGCCGTCCGGAGCCATTTTGCCTTCTTTATCCTTGCCGTCCCAGCTGATGCTGGGGATTTTATCTCCTTTCCATTTATGTTCCAGAACGGTTTTACCCTTGTTATCCACGATCTTTGCACTCCACTGGTCTTCAGGTTCAGTTTTCAGGGTGAATTGAAAATTAACGCTGTCTTTTACCCCGTCTCCATTCGGGGAAAATATCTTGAACTGAGGTTTTATACTCACTTCAGGAGGAGTCTTATCAAGAAAGAATTTTTTTTCAATAGGATCGGACTCGTTCAATTTTTCGTCATAAGCCGTAAGAATGACTTTATATTCTCCGTCCGGTACATCCTGGCCTTCTTTATTGATCCCGTCCCATACTATCTTATCCGGTACAGGTGCTTCTTTCCTCTTTTCAAACAGCCGTTTGAATATTTTCTGGATCGTTAATTTACCTTTCAACACATCCATATCCGGACTTTTATACTCTTTTACAGGATTATCCTTATTGTCTACGATCTGAACTTTCCATCCTTTTAAGGCTCTGTTATCATTGATATCGGGTGTGATCTCGAGATAATCCGCTTTCCCATCATAATTGGGTGATATATGTGATAAATTAAAATTGATCTTTGTTTCAGGAGCTTCTTCATCCGTCTGTCCGAACCGCATCTCCATACCGAGGTAATGGAGGTAATTATCATCCTTCAAAGCTGTGAACGAATAATCCAGTTCTGTACCGATATTCTTTATCTTGAATTTATATCCTAATCCGGCAGAGAAATCCTGGTACTCTGATTCTTCAGCTTCAAGAGGAAGACCGAATCTAAGGATAAATTTATTATAGATAATATTTTCGAGTCCAAAATTAATATTTATATGGCTGAATTTTCTGAGTTCCAGGTCGATCGAAGTAATATTCTGAAAATGTTTGCCGAAATTAAAGATAAAGGACGGGCCGGTCTTTATTTTTATGGGAGGGGAGATCACTGTATCCTGATAGGAAAGGGCTGTCCCGATATTCAGGAGGGAAAAGCCTATTGTAACATTCTGTAATGTTTTATTGCTTCTGTTCTTATTATACGCATAAACATGGTAGATCCCGCCCAAATCCACTCCAAAGGCCACTCCATTATCATTAAAATAGTCTGCCGTAAGGAATCCGGCACCCAGTCCTATAAAAAGTTTGTCTGTAAAGATCTTTGAAAAGTTCAAATTAATATTGATAGCGCTGTCCAGTGCGATATTCTGGTTATTTGCATTAAAATATTTTATATTACCGGATATAACTCCGCGGAGGGTAGGATGGGAGTATGATAAATTTACAAAATTATTATACCCTAACATATCCCCATAATTAAGAGAGAGAACCGGAACTTCCAGGTCAGCCGGGGAAGCCGGGGATTCGGTAAAGAATTCTGTTTCACCGGACCGTGATGAATTGGCATTTCCATAACCAATGGATTTTACTCCTCCCTTTTCCAGTATGAATGATTCCGGTACCTGGGATAAAAGCAAAGAAGACGAGAGAAGGACAACCATAAAAATAATAAAGATCTTTTTCATAATATTGCTCCTTGTTTATAAACCATCTAATGAAATTAAAAAAGGGACAGATCTCCTTATTAAAAAAAACCTGTCCCATAATAATCTATTTTACTTCTTCTTTTTTGCTCTTTTTTCTTCAATAACAGCCTGGGCTGCAGATAGTCTGGCTATCGGTAAACGGTAGGGTGAACAGCTGACATAATTCAGACCTGTTCTATGGCAGAATTTAACGGACATAGGTTCACCGCCATGTTCCCCGCAGATCCCTACCTTTAAATTTGGATTGGTACTTTTTCCTAATTTAACGGACATTTCAACCAATTTTCCGATACCGGCCTGGTCCAACACCTGGAACGGATCATATTCATAGATCCCCATCTTTACATAATCAACCAGGAATTTCCCGGCATCATCACGGCTGAAACCGCATCCCATCTGCGTCAGGTCATTGGTCCCGAAAGAGAAGAACTCGGCCACTTTTGCGACTTCATCAGAAGTGATTGCTGCTCGCGGGATCTCTATCATTGTTCCGATGAGATAGGGGATCTCCTGTTTGCTTGATTTTTTTGCTTTAAACACTTCAGCAATCGCATCCTGGATCTGTTCTTTAACAATACTTAACTCTTTAACAGTACCGATTAAAGGAACCATGATCTCAGGATGCACTTTTATCTTGAAGTTTCGTTTTACATTTATAGCAGCTTCTATGATCGCCTGGACCTGCATTTGAGTGATCTCAGGATAGGTTAATCCCAGACGGCACCCGCGGTGACCAAGCATAGGATTGAATTCGTGAAGAGATTCTACTGTTCTCTTGATATCACTCACTTTTAAGTTCATTAGTGTAGCCATTTCTGCCTGGCCTTTTTCATCATGCGGTAGAAATTCATGTAATGGAGGATCAAGCAGTCTTACAGTACATGGCCTGCTTTGAAGTGCTTTGAAGATCCCTTCAAAGTCCTTGCGCTGTAATGGCAGAAGGGCAGCCAGTGCTTCCTTATACTGTTTAAGCGGTTTTGCCAGTTCCTTTTCTATCTGGGCAATTTCAGTTTTTTCCTCTGCGATCTTTGCTGATTCCAGTGATTCCCGCAGTAATTTTACTTTTTCAGCAACCATGATAAGCTGACGGAACGGTTTGATCCTTGTACCCGGTTTTTCTCCCGGATGATCAAAGAACATATGCTCGGTCCGGCAGAGTCCGATACCTTCAGCTCCATATTCAACAGCTACTTTTGTATCTGCCGGAGTATCGGCATTGGTACGAACTCCAAGCTTTCTTACACTGTCAGCCATCTTCATGATCTGGCCGAACGGGCCTGTTAATTTCGCTTCCATTGTAGGAAGCTTTCCTGAATAAATATTTCCGGCTGACCCGTCCAGAGAGATCCAGTCTCCCTGTTTGATGGTCTTTCCTTTCACATTCATTGACTTTGTTTTGTAATCGATCTTCAAACTGCTGCTTCCCGCTACGCAGCATTTTCCCATTCCTCTTGCCACAACAGCCGCATGGGAAGTCATTCCGCCTCTTGCCGTAAGAATACCCTTTGATACATTCATTCCTCCGATATCTTCAGGTGAAGTCTCTATACGGACAAGGATAATATTTTTATATTGGTTACTTTCATAAAATTTCTCCGCTTCATCAGCTGAAAAGACAACCTGTCCCACAGCTGCACCCGGTGACGCCGGTAATCCGCTGGCAATGGGTTTGCTTTTTGCCAGAGCTTTAGTCTCAAAAGTGGGATGGAGCAGTTGATCCAGCATCTGCGGTTCGATCCTCATAATTGCCGTATCCTGGTCTATCAATTTCTCTTTCATCATATCCACAGCGATCTGTACGGCAGCTGCAGCAGTCCGTTTACCGGTCCTGGTCTGCAGCATGTAGAGCTTCTCATTCTCTATCGTGAATTCTATATCCTGCATATCCTTATAATGTTTTTCCAGTTTATGCCGGATTGATATCAGCCTGTCATAAGCCTTCTTATCTGTTTTTTGTAAATGGGATATCGGTTCCGGTGTCCTGATCCCGGCTACTACATCTTCACCCTGAGCATTCATTAAATATTCACCATAAAATTTATTTTCACCGGTAGAGGGGTTTCGGGTAAAGCAGACACCTGTTCCGCAGTCATTCCCCATATTTCCGAAGACCATGGCCTGAACATTGACCGCTGTACCCAGAAGTCCTTTAATATCATTGATCTCCCTGTATTTATTGGCCCGCGGATTATTCCAGGAGCTGAAAACAGCTTCGATCGATTTTTTCAACTGCAGTTTCGGATTAGACGGAAAGTCCTCTTTTGTGAATTTTTTATAGATCTTCTTGTACTCTGATACGACCTCTTTTAACTGAGCTGCATTCAGGTCTGTATCATTTTTGGCTCTGTATTTAGTCTTTATTGTCTGCAAAGCATGTTCGAACTCTTCATGAGGGACATTCATGACGACATCACCGAACATATTAATGAATCTCCGATATGCGTCCCATCCGAACCTTTCATTCCCTGTCTGGGCTACCAGTCCCTGTAATGATAGGTCATTCAAGCCCAGATTAAGGACCGTATCCATCATCCCGGGCATGGAAACAGCGGCCCCGCTTCGTACGGAAACGAGAAGGGGATTCTTGTTGTCACCAAGCTTTTTCCCCATGGCTTTTTCGAGTTTAACTAAATTGGAATTGATCTGCTCATCCAGTCCTGTGGGATACTTCTTTTTATTTTTATAATAAAGATCACAGACCTCCGTGGTAATTGTAAAACCGGGTGGCACAGGCAGTTTTAAGTTGGTCATTTCTGCCAGGTTTGCACCTTTTCCTCCTAATAGTTGTTTCATTGCTGCTTTCCCATCGGCTTTACCGCTACCGAAGAAGTAAACAAATTTTTTTGACATTTTCTTATTCCTCCTGATGATTTTTCTAAATTGTTCTATAATAGATATAATTTATATTTATACTTTCAACTTATTTATTCAATTTATCATGATGAATTGAATAATTTAAATTTTTTCCGAAATACAGGAAAAATCCATTAACTGGTTGAAATGTTCTACCAATATATTTAATAGAGCTAATCTGTTTGTTTTTAATTTTTCATCTTTGTGCATAACAAGTACTTTATCAAAAAAGGAGTCTACTGTCTCCTTATATTCTGAAAGCAGTTTAAACGCTTCCTGATACTTTTTTTCCTGAATAAATCTGTTAAAAGGAGAGACGTTCTTTTTGAACAGAGAATAGAGCTCTTTTTCCTCTTTCTGGTCAAGCAATGCTTCATTAAGGTCAGATCGTACAGCCGTTCCTTTAATAATATTGGTCATTCGCTTCAGGGCTATTAAAAGGTCTTTGAACTTGCTCTTTTTTCTGAAAGTCTTCAGCTCTTTTATCCTCATTGAAAGATCCAAAAGATCGGATATAGGAAGGTTTATAATGCTTTCTATTTCATCATGCTTGTATCCTTCATCAAGCAATATGGTTTTGTATCTATTTTTTATGTAAACAAGGATCCGGTTTATTAACTCTTTATTCTGTTCTTCTGCATTCAGCTTCTGGTCATAAAAGATCTTGAAAGATAGTTGAAACAGACTAAAGATATTAATAAATATTTTGTTCTTCAACAGCAGATTAATAATGGCAAGGGTATATCTTCGTATCTGATAGGGATCTTCTGAACCTGTCGGAATAAATCCCTTGATAAAGCAACCGGTAATATTATCGATCTTATCAGCCAATCCGACAATTATTCCTGTCTTTTCATCAGGATAGTCGTCACTGGCATTTCTGGGCATATAATGCTGGTCAATACCTGCGGCCACTTCCTTATCTTCGCCTGATTCCTGTGCATAGATCTTTCCCGCTTTACCCTGAAGTTCCGGGAATTCATAAACAATAGCACTTGCAAGATCTATTTTTGATAATTTCGCTGTTCTCCGTACCTTCTCTAAAGTCCGGGGTTCCAGATTCAGATTGCCGGCAAGGGCATCGGAAAGGATATATATTCTATTTACTTTATCATACAGCGTACCCAGGTCATTCAGAAAGAGGACACTTTTCAGCTTTTCATTGAACTTTTCAAGATCTTTAACTTTTCGGTCTTCCTGGACAAAAAAACGGGCATCATTGAGTCTGGCCCTTAATACCCTTTCATTTCCGGTTTTGGTGTTGTTATTGGGTTTACTATTCAATACGACAAAAAAGTTGTTTGTGATCCTGTTATTCTTGTACACCGGAAAAGTCCTTTGATGATGAATTAAAGCAGTTGAAATAAACTCTGAAGGGATTTGAAGAAATTCTTTATCAAATTCACATAACTGTATAAAAGGATATTCTACAAGATTTGCGACCTCTTTTAAAAGTTCTTCATTTTCCAGAACGATATTACCGGGTTTCAGATTTTTTTTAATTTCATTATTGATTCTTTTTTTTCTTTCTGAAGGATCCAGAACAACGTAATTATCCAATAATGTTTTTTTGATCTGGGAAATGCTTTCAACTGTTATCTTTTTATTATCAGATAAAAACCGGTGGCCTCTTGAATATTTATCAGAGGAGATATTTCCAATATGAAAATCGATCTTTTTTCCCTGATATACTCCGCATACCCAGCGAATAGGACGAATAAACTCAAGCGAAGAATCATCCCATTTCATGGATTTATTCAGATGTATTTTTGATAAGAGAGTATCAATCAAATCCTGGATGATATCTTTTAATAATTTGCCTTTTATTACAGTTGTACTGAAAATATATTTTCCTTTTTTTGTTTCTTTGATCGTGATCTCTTTCTCGGTTAAATTAGATGATCTTAAAAATTTTTTTCCTACTTCTGTGATCTTTTCATCTTTATAGAAAATAGTGTAAGGTGGCCCCTGCTTTTCTACAACAGCATTTTCCTGTTTGGAAGAAATATCATGAATAAAAGCGATGATGCGTCTTGGAGTAGAATAGGCTTCTACGGAGCTGAAAGAGATCTTAAATTCTTTTAAGATCTCAGTAAGAATGGAAGACAGGTCGGAATTAATGTAATTCAGAAAAGAATTGGGCATTTCTTCGGTTCCGATCTCTATTATCAAATCATTATTCATCGGCACATAATGTAATGACTACGAATTAAATGTCAAGCCCTTAATGGCTTATTAGCTGTTAGCTTGTGGTTTATTGGTAGATAATGAATAGTCTCTTGATAGAGTAAAGCATTTATATAAAATATGTTTTCCTGCTATATCATTATGCTTAAATAAATTGACACTGGAAATAATTTTTATATTATTGACCGTAATGTTAACCAAAGAAAAACTAAATGAATTACAGCAAAGGCTGAATGAGATCGATGACCTCTTTTTAGATCAGAACCTGGTCAAAGATCAGAATAAGTACAAAGAAATATCTAAAGAGCGAAGTGAGCTGGTGGAGATCCTTGATAATTATGATAATCTTACAAAAGTCGAGCAAAAAATAAATGAGACGGAGACACTTCTTTCAGAAAGTTCTGATGATGCAGAGTTTAAGGAACTGGCCAGTGAAGAGATG
>Ga0180007_10004169_pt1 | contig 15485 bp, 13 predicted proteins | sample MM_PC_MetaG_FD_121122 | JGI IMG/M metagenome (GOLD analysis project Ga0180007, IMG submission 121122) | Groundwater microbial communities from the Aspo Hard Rock Laboratory (HRL) deep subsurface site, Sweden - MM_PC_MetaG | ecosystem: Environmental > Aquatic > Deep subsurface > Groundwater... | reverse complement strand
TTTTAATTCTTTCTATTGTTGAAGGCATTACTGAGTTTCTTCCTATTTCTTCAACGGGGCATTTAATTTTGGCTTCTAAGTTATTGGGGATTATGGAAAGTGATTTTACCAAGACTTTCGAAATTTCCATTCAGTTGGGAGCAATATTAGCTGTTGTTTTTCTTTATTTTAAAAAGTTTACTCAAAGTTTTGAAATATATAAAAAACTATTTATTGCTTTTATTCCGACTACCATTGTTGGTTTTTTCCTCTACCCTTTTATAAAGGGCTTTTTACTGGGAAGTTCCATTATTACCTTAAATGCATTATTTTGGGGAGGAATTGTATTAATCCTGGTTGAGTTATTTTTAAAAGGAAAAGACAAAAACAACAAACAAACAACCAAAATAACCTACAAGCAATCCTTCTTAATAGGAGTCTTTCAATCTTTTTCTGTTGTTCCGGGAGTATCCCGAGCCGCAGCTACCATTATCGGGGGTCTTTTGACTGGTCTTAAAAGAGAAACTGCAACTGAATTTTCTTTTTTACTTGCGGTTCCTACAATTTTTGCGGCAACCTCTTTGGACATTTACAAATCATTAGGTTACCTGAATTCGTCTAATGTCCCATCCCTTTTATTGGGTTCTTTTATTTCTTTTATCTTTGCAACAATATCTATTAAATTCCTAATAAATTATGTAAAGAAGAACAGTTTTATTTATTTTGGAGTTTATAGAATTATACTTGCTCTTACCTTCTTTCTTTTAATGAGGTAGTGTGGTCTAATTACCGAAAAATTCGAACATATTTTCGATCTCTCATCTGACTGCGCATTGTGTCAGCTCGCCCCTCGCTTCGCTCGGTGCTCGCTTGAAAACAATTGTACAAAATTTTCGCCGGAAAAGAAAATAAAGATTTAAATCCCTGCCCGCCCACCCAAAAGAAAGGGAAACGGCGACCCCGACTTCGCTCGCTTAGTCCCGCCTTGGGGCGGGATTGCCTAAGTCTTTTTTAACTTTCTAACCTTGGTTCAGTCTCTTCCCCGGCTTGTACCTAAAAAAGAGCTTCGCTAGTACAAGCCTTATATCTAAGATAACTTAGTAGGAGAGCTCGCTTTCGTGGGGTGTTCCTTACTTCTGCCCTCGCCTTTTTTATTCTACCCTCAATCTATGTCCAACCGCTCACCTCTCCTTGGAGACTCGTCGAGCGTTCGCACCTGATTCGATTGGCGCAGTGGCGCTGGTCTTTAACAAAACATAATACTTTCTCGCCACTGCTTATTGTCGGAAAAAGCTTTTAGAAAATTGGGTAGTAATTCGATTAGTTTTCTTTTACGCTTTTTCCTTTTAATCAAATACTATCCCATGGGGCGGGGACAGAGGAATCCCGCCTTCGGCAGGAAGCACCAACTCAAAAACAGTACGCTTAGGTAGTAGCAGAAGTCTTTATCTGTTTACCAATAAAAGTCCAGCAACACTTATTACAGCCCCCAGTATCTTTTTAGCAATGCGATCCCTTTCCTTAAGAATAATTATCGATAGAATGACAGTTAATATCGCCCCGAATGAATTGATTGAGAATAGTTGGGAAGAGTTTGGCGTTGTTTGTAAAGCCGCGAAAAACGCAACTGCCGATAGTCCGTACATGAGACAGAGAATCGCCATTTTATAAATAAATCTCTTTTTAAAATAAATTTTCAGGTTAACAAGTTTTTTTGGATAAAATAGAGCGATTGCTAAACCCGGTAGTAAAAACCCAATAACTACATATGAATAAGGATCAAAGAACTTAACTAAAAATCGATCGTTCGTGTTTGCTAGTCCAAAAAGAACTGCTGCGAGTAGGGCCAGCAAATCGCCTTTATTAAGTTTTTTACTGATATCTTTTATCGAAACTGTGGCCACTCCTAACATAATCAATATTGCACCAAACCATTGCATAGCAGTTAAACCTTCTCTGAAGAACAAAGATGCTCCTAAAACCGCAAAGAGAGTTTTGCTTGAAAATATCACCGTAAACCTTGAAGCCTCAGTAATCTTTAGTGATTTAAAGATAAATATATTTGCAAGGGCATATAAAACAGTCATCGCTAAAACACTCCAAGAGATTTGAGTAAAATCCGGAATTGAAATTCCTCCATGAATTACTAAAACCAATACTCCAATAACAACTGCTACACCAATTTGAAAGAAAATAGAAAAAGATATCGGTTCGCTTTTGTCCTCTTTTAGTAGGATTCTTTGAATAAGGACTGAAACAGAATAAAGCAAAACGCTTATTCCGATCAGAAGTTGCCAAGACATTAATAAATTATAACCTGAGAAATGAAAAAATCACACCCAATTTAACACTTCACCATTGTACAAGGCAAAAGTTCTATTGAATACAATTATTATTCGAGCATAACTTTTGTACTCATTCAGATTTGATCCCCTCTTCAGGCGCCTCAAGACTTTTGACTTGTGGCAATGCTGTCCCTGCAATTAACTGCATTCCTCCATACATTCCTGAAATCCCTTTCAAAAGGCCGTCGACCTGCATTTCTCTTTGTTTCCAAAGCTTTTCAGATAACACTCTTTCTTTGGTAATTTGACCTCTCATCTCAAAATATATTTCAGCCATTCTTTCTACTTGTTGAATAAATTCATTGCTAGTAACAAAATCGTAGAGCTCCTCCGCTTTTCCTTGCTTATTAAGTGTTATCGCTTTCCCTTTTGCAACATCATACAAGTTCTGTCTCAAAAATTTTGCTAAAACATCAGCAAAACCCGAAGTTGCAATCCAAATTCCGTTTCTTTCTCCTATTTCTTTTTTAAAATCTTTGGGCAATACTTCTGTTACTATTGCCCCAATTATTGCTTTATCTCTTCTCATGTCCTCCTTTAGCTTTTTAACCCACTTTTCATCCCAAGTTTTACTTCTCTTTCTTTCCCAAAGAATCATTCCGCACTCCGTTCCCCTTTGTGTTTTTACAATTTGACGAACATCCCCTCCAAGTTCACCTTTTTTAACCTCAGAGATTTCATCTGTTGGAAATAGTTCTCGGAGAGTCCTTTCTAATTCCAACTCTCCAACCTCGCCCTGGGTTTGCATTGACCCTTGTTGAGAGGTACGTTTTAAATCTTCGATCTGTTTAGTCATATCAGAAATTTTCTTATCCTTTTCAATATCTTTACCATGAAATTCCGTAACGAGCCGATTGGTCGTAGCCTCTTCAACTTTTTTCTTCTCTTCGTCAACTCTTCTTTGAGTTTCAAGTTCTACATTCTTTTCTCTATCTTCAAGTTTTCTTGCTTTTTCTCTAAGTTCTAATTCCTTTTCAGTGAAATCGCTAATCTTTGCCTCTTTTTCTTGAAGGGTCTTTTTTAAATCCTGGACCTCTAGATTCTTTTCACTCTCAACTTCCGCACGAATCTTTTTCTCAATCTCAAAACTTGCCTCCTCCTTGAGATGAGACATTAGCCCTTCAGATGCCGGAAACTCATATCTGCATTTTGGACATTTAATTGTATTTTTCATTTAATTCTACTTATTAATCAATGATTATCTGTTTCAAAACATTCGTCGATTTAGATATTTTTACCATAACCTAAATTTTGAGTAACAAATTGAGAAAATCGACAACAAATGCTTTCTTTTCACTTTCTTCATATACTGTTTCCGAAACGCCATTGCTTTGTGTATGGTGTGATAAATTGGGAAAGATGTCATCAATTTTTTGATTAATTTCATCTGTACCAACATTTTCTTTGTACCAATTAATAATACCTCCACTATTGATAATAGACTTGTCTATTATCAAATAATTTTTGCTTTTAATCGCTTCCTCAAGAATAACTCTCATGTTCGATAAGTTAATATCTTCAATTTCACCATTGGCACATTTTTCATAATATTCTAATTTTTTATAATGGGCCTGTTTTAAGAACTCGTCATCTATGTCACATGGAACAATTTTTGACGTGTCATCTTCCTTAAAATATTTTATACGCAAAAACTTTTTATCATCAGTGAAGTATTCATCAAGTAGAGTAAAGAAGTTAGACTCGTGGGTTAAAACAATTAGTTGCTGAGGTTTACCATCATCAACATTAAATAATTCGTCTCTTAATACCTGTATTGTTTGTCTTTTTCTATCTATGTCAAAGCTTGACATGGGGTCATCGAGAACAACAATATGATCTGGTAAATCTTTTGTGTTCTTGATATCTACGACAAAAAACGCGAAAGCCAACAACCGTTTATCACTATCACTTAGAGTATTTTTTATACTATATCCAGCATCAGAATCGATTAGTGAAACTTCATTTCCGTAACCATTAAATTTTATTTTAAACAATTTTATTTTCTCGATTCTGTTTTCAGGAAAGGAAAAACTCGTCAGTTCAAAATCTGCCCCCAACTTGCTCAAAATGTCATTGATTGCCGTCTGGTATTCGGATAATATCCCGTTTGCATAATCATTTTTTGCCTTAAATGTAAGTTCCTCTTTCGGTTTAAGGTCCTCTTTGTATTTTTTCCCTAGTTCTATATATTCATCACTCAAATCAATCCATGTTTTTTTAAATCGTTTTTCCTGAATTTCTAATTTAACTATTTCTACTTTTAGATTTGCTAAATCACTTTCGCTAAAAGATTTACCGTATATAGTTTTTAATTTTTCTATCTCATCCTTTAATGTTAAAAGAACTTTCTTTATTTCCTCAAAGCTTTCAAAATTTATCTCGTAAGTTAAATCGCTATTCTTTTTATTTAATTCGCCAAGTAATTTTTTTCTTTGCGCCGAAACACTTTCCACCCGTGCACCGAAACCAGTGTTTAGCCCCAATTTCCCAAGTTTAGAAAAATAAGTCAAGGCGTTTTTTTCAAATTCCCAATTATTTAAAATAGCCACTGCCTCTCGCAATGATTTTTTAATCGTTTTATAGTTTTCACTAAACAAAACATTGTATGCTTCTAGTAATTTTGCTGGTTCCCCAGAGACAATGTCTTGGCTACAAAACGGGCATTTGCTATCTTTCATTATGTTTAATCCTGAAGATATAAAATTAATTGCTCCTTCTGAAGTTTTTAAATGCTTCGAAAGGTGGTCATTAATAATTTTTTGATCCAACTGAAGTGTTTTGTCTAACTCTGTTTTATCTAGGGAAAACTCATCGATTTTGTCGCTTATATCCTGTAAAACTGAGCTGATTTCTTTCTGATTGTTAAAAGAGTCTAATTTATTTTTTGCGCTTTTTATTTCATTTGAGATATCTTTTTTGTCTTTTAGTTTTAAGAAATCAGAAAAATCTTCAACTGTTTTATCAAAAGTAGAAGAATAGATGGCTGATATCTCTCTTTCCCTTTGAGCATTATCACCTATTGCCAATCTCGCTTCCTGCCAAGCCTTTTCGAGCTCTTTCCCCTTCTCCCCCAAGATTAGACTTGCAATCCTTTCCTGTTTATCTTCATTAATTAGATCGTTACTGTATACATTCTCCAAAATGTAATCCGAGTCAAAAATCTTTATTTTGTAATTCTTGTTCCAGGCGGTATTAAAAACGTAGTCTGAATCGATTTCTATAACAACATTTTGGCCAGCACTGTTAAAGGTTTTTCTACCTACTATATAATCAGGGTTATTTGTTGTAAGTGATTTTAGTATGGCGCATAATGTACTTTTCCCCTGTGTATTCTTAGCAAAAATAAACGTATTTTTTCCAAACGAAATAGCATCATCCGTCTCAGAAAAATGTTTAAATTTACCTACATTTTTAATATTTTTGATTTTTTGGATCATGGTTTATGTTTAGTAAAAATTCGATTTCGAATTGGGTCTACAACTAAATCCTGCTTCAAATTTCTCAACGGTCAAGTTTTATTTTCCAGATTTGATTCGATTATCTTGCTTGCATAACATTTGACAATTTTCTGAAATTGTCTTTCCCCTTCATGCCAGGGTGTTATATGATCAGTTTCCATATCCTCTATTTCGAAGTGTTTTTTGCATTTTACACAGATACCTTTTTGTCTTTCGTATGCTTCGCGTTTCATCTTGTCGGTAAAAGCGCGAATACTTAGAGATCGCTCGTCGTGCGTTAATACATAATCATAAATCCCAGATTTTTTTGTTACATCCTCATCCATCATTAGTTCAGAGATTCCTGACTCCAATTTATCAGTATTGTATTTCTGGTTTTTGAATTTGTTATACAGTTCACCCCACTGTACACTACTCATTTCGTGGCGATAGTTTGTAAAAGTTGCACACACCCAAGCAATCACTTTTTGGAAATAGTTCCACAACTCGTCGGCATTCGAGTCGTGCTGATGCTTGGCCATATAATCTTCTATTTTGCCATCGTTGACCCACGAAAGTGCAGTTTCTAAATATTCTTGCCGGATCGGCGAACCGCTAACCAATTGCCCGCCGTCGTTCGCCAGCAGATACGCCACACATTGTGTCTTGCTGAATTTCAATTTTGCGTCAGAAAGCCATGGCCCGGTATAAACTGCGTTACGAATTTCCTGATCTGTCAATTTCTCACCGGCGATGTTAATAATCCTAAACCAATCCAACCGCTCTTTGTCAGTGCCCTCACAAAAATAAATCATCAACTCATAATCTAAAATTTGGTTCCTCTCTTCGTTAGTTAAATTATGGAAGTACCTATCGTTCAGTGAAAAATCGCCATTGGCATACTGACAGAAACTGATTGTACGTTGCTGGCCGTCCAGCACTTCGTACCCACCGTTATCTCTAACCATCCAATACATAACATTCAGCGGAAATCCCTGCTCAATAGTTTCTATAACTGCAGCGCGCTTTTTATCATCATAAACAAATTCACGTTGATATTTCGGGCGGATATCAAGATTACCACTAAAAGCCACCACACCTTCTTCAGCACTGTCTTTGTAACCGGTAATTACCTCGCGCACCGGAATTCGATGTAGATCAATTTTCATTTATATCCTTTCGTTTAATAAATATGCGTGCATAAGTATTTTTACCATTTATCAATGGGCGTGCATCTTTGAAATTCTCTAATTTTGGTATACCTACTATATTGACATCATAGCCAGCACTTGCTGACATTCCTATAATCTCAAATTGATCAGGATTATATTTATCAAGGAAAGTAATCGGAACACCCATTGCTCCATTATACCCGATAGGAATATCGCTTACTTTATCTATATTTATAGCGTCATAATTATCATATTTTGGGTATTCTTCCTGTGTGTATTTTTTGTACAATATCAGCTCTTCATGACGTTTTGTTGTATCAAGATTCGTAAACCACATAATACTGCCCATGCTAAAATATTTCACTCCGTTTTCAATTTTTATTCTTGACTCAGTTTGAATATCGTAGTCTGCAGGAACTTGAAACCACTTGGTTCCACCATTGTCATACCCAAGCCACAATTTATTTTCTTTAATAAGTTTAAAGGTTTCTTTATAAGTAATGGCATTCTGGCTACCGAGAATCAAAAACCTTTTATTATATTGCATTAGCTGTGCAACATATCCGCGGAATAAAGAAAATGGCGGGTTAGTTACCACAATATCTGCCGATTTGAGAAGATCGATACACTCGTCACTCCGAAAATCACCATCGCCTTTAAGTGGTGCAGAAGTATTGGCATCGTGTTTTAGCAACCACTCAATATCTGCTATACCTACCGCGCCATCTGAATTAACATCTGATACTTCGTTGATTTCGATTTTAAACGGCTCTTTGTTTTTCGGCTTTAACCCTTCCATTTCGAACATCGGCAATTGCCCGCCGACGATTGGTGATTTGACGTAACTCGTGGTAATGAGTTTCTTGAGCTTTAATGCATTAAAGTTGGCCGCGAAATACTTAAAAAAATTACTCTCGAACGGATCGTCACAGTTACAATAAACAACCTTGTTACGAAACTGGGCTTTGTAGTTCTTTAGCTCCTGCTCAATATCAGCAAGCTGAGTATAAAACTCATCTTTTTTTTGTGATTTTGCGTTACGCAAAGAAATTCGGGTCATTTTTTTATCTTAAGCCTATTTTAGCACTTTCAATCACACAAAGGGCATTGACCAAAACTTACAAAAGTGCAAAGCTGAAAATATAACGCGGCTGAATTACTTTAGCCGTAATTCAGCAAAGTAGCGGGAAAGTAATGTTCATATGAACCTGCCTTTTTGGCGAAATAGTAAAACAAAGCGAAAATTTTGTACAACAAGCGAAGCGAGGGGCGAGCTGACACAATGCGCAGTCAGATGAGAGATCGAAAATATGTTCGAATTTTTCGGTAATTAGACCACCAGTTGGGAGGATAGGCTCGTGCGGCGGCGTGAGCCGCCAAATCCCACGGTTTTTTGAGGCCGAAACTAACCTTTTTATCTTTAGAACACATGTAAACATGAACACAAACACAACCCGCTACTTTACACAAACTTTGCAAAAGCAAAGCAGTGTGCTAAATACTCGATATTTTATTTACTGCAGAAAGTCCACTGATGAGGTAGATAAACAAGTTCTTTCAATTGAATCGCAAATTTCAGAGCTTCAAGAGTTTGCCTTAAAAGAAAATTTCAAAATTATAGATACTTTAATTGAGAATAGAACTGCTAAGGTTCCGGGTCGGGAGGTATTCAGTAAAATGATTAATCGGATTGAGAAAGGCGAAGCTGATGGAATCTTAAGTTGGCATCCCGATAGACTGGCGAGAAACAGCATTGATGGCGGTCGAATAATCTATTTAATAGACATTGGGAAAATAAAAGATTTGAAATTTTCTACATTCTGGTTTGAACCAACCCCGCAAGGAAAGTTCATGCTCAATATCGCCTTTAGCCAATCTAAATATTATGTTGATAATCTTTCTGAAAACATAAAGCGCGGGAACCGACAGAAACTCCGGAATGGCGTTTGGCCAAAACAAGCTCCGATTGGATATCTAAACAACAGGGTTAATAAAACAATTGAGATTGATGAGAAAATTGCTCCAATAGTTAAACTTGCTTTTAAGTTATATTCCGAAGGAGATATTAATTTGACTAAATTATGCATTAAATTATTCAAGCTTGGTTTGGCAAGAAAAAATAACACACCAATAAAAGTAGATACCCTTAAAAGTCTTCTTCAAAATACTTTCTATTTTGGGTTAATGAAATATAACGGAGAATATTATCAAGGAACTCATACTAAATTTATTACTAAAGAATTGTTTGATAAAGTTCAAGAAGTTCTGAATTCGAAAACTTATAAAATAAGATCCAGAAAGCACGAATTTCCCTTTACAGGACTAATGATTTGTGCCGAGTGCGGAGCAAGAATCACGGCGGAAACCCAAAGAGGTCATCATTACTATCACTGCACCCACAAGAAAGGTGTTTGCTCCCAAAGAAGGTTCACAAGAGAAGAAATTTTAACAAAAGAATTTACGATTCAATTAAACAAAGTGTCTTTTCCTGATTATTGGACAAATATGTTTCTGGCAAGGCTTGAAAAGGAAGGCAAATGGGAAAAGAAAAGACATAAAGAGCTAATAAAAAGAGAGTTAGACAAATTAAAAGAAGTTGAAGAAAAATTGAGTAAGCTTTTAGATGGCTACTTAAACGGGCTTGTCAAACCAGATCAATATAAATTGAAACAAGAAGAATTAATAAACCAAAAAGTAAAAGTTGAAGAAAATATTAAGAAATTTAGAGAGGGCACAACCATTTGGCTCGAACAAATGAAAGAATTTATTTTGACCGCAAATTCGGCCAGAAAAGCAACCGAGAGTCGAAATTCATTTGAAATTGCGAATTTCGCCAAAAAGGCAGGTTCGAACATTACTTTAAAAGATAAAAAGATAAGTTTCGGCCTCAAAAAACCGTGGGATTTGGCGGCTCACGCCGCCGCACGAGCCTATCCTCCCAACTGGTGGACGACGTTGGGATCGAACCAACGACCTTCTCGATGTCAACGAGACGCTCTACCACTGAGCCAGTCGTCCGTGTTGGCTTCTATTTTACAAAATATTGGGGTTATTATCCAGCTGACCTTTGGGAATAGCTTTCTCCCGAAAGAAGGAATGAAGAGCCTCTTTTTTTGTACATTGCCCAGTAGTTTTTCTTTTCGGCTCTTTTGTTTGATGCTCCCAACCAGGCGGATGCACTATTTATGTTTTTTCTGAAGTTTCTAATGAATTGAATTATTTTTTCAAAAAATATTAAGTGGTAAATTCCCGGTTGAGCTGGTGCCTGCATTGCAGCAACTTCTACTTTTTCACCCAGCCCTTGAGTGGTTTTGGCAAGGTACTGAACTTCCTGCATAAGAGCTTGAAGCTGGACTTTAAGTTCATTGGTCTTTTTTTGCGAAACTTCCTTTTCTTCAACCATTAACCTTCTTTCAAAAGCAATCTGGTTTTTGAGTTTTAAGTTTTCTTCGTGTTTCCCCGAAAGAAGATCTGAAAATTCCAGAGACTCTCCCGCACGGATATCTCCTGAAGCTTTTTTATTCTGGTTTTGTCTGTTTAGAATTTGTTCAAGAAGGTCTTTTGATACTCCTCCCAAAAGATCTGTATTTAACGAAGATGTGACACTACTGCCTATATCCTTTAGAGATTCGAGGACATTTGTGCGCCTTACTGCTGCCTGAGCCTTTGATTTTTGTGCCTTATCCATATTTGCCTATATACTAAGCCTTACGGGCACGTTTTTCAAGCTAAGATTATATTAAAGAGATTAGGTAGTCAAGTGCGCCTCTTCTAGCAAGAACGCTTTGAATATACCTTTTCTGTTCGGGACTATTTAAGCTTTCAGCAAGTTTAGGATCCGCTGAGGCTGCTTTAATGGCTTGATCCACCTCTTTATCAGAAACTTCTATTTTTCTGTCTTTAATTATTTCATTTAATATAAGTTCAATTGATATGGTGTTTTTGGCCTGAAGTTCATACTCTTCCCTTAGTTTTTCAGGATTTTTCCCAACTGATCCTAAATAGCCTTCCAAAGAAAGACCCAGTTTTTCGATTCTTTGAAGAAGTGATGAAAGTCTGGCATCAACCTCTTCGGTTATAATCAAGTTTGGAATGTTTATTTTTATTGATTCAATAAGTATTTTAATTGCTTTCTGTTCTTTTTCTTCTTTGGAAATTTCTTTTGCAGTTTTAATAATTCCTTCTTTAATTAACTTTTCGTAGTCGGGAAGGATAACCATGGGAAGCTCACAGGTAATGGCACGTACCTGCCAGTTTTCGTTTTCTTTGGCAGAGATAAGCTCAAATTTTGGGTAAATTGCAGGTCTTATTTTATTTTCATTAATTACCGAAGATAATGCTTGGGGTAATATATTGGCCAGGGATTTTTCGGTTAAGGTTGTCTCTGGAATTTTTTCCTTCACTTTTTCGATTGGGGCATTGCCTTTCCTAAAACCCGGGATTTCAGCCTCTTTTGCATATTCCTGAATAACCTTTTCCTGAGAAGAAAGAACTAAGGCATACGGAATAGTAAAGGTAATTTGAATGTTTCCGCCTTCTTCTTTAGCAACAGTTGATATGATTTTTGCGTCAGCCATGGGGATATTCTAACATGATAGTGGTTATTTAACTACCGCCTTTGTGCTGGGTATGAAATTGGGAGGGGTTAAATTTTCCACCCTGATAATTAGGTTTTCCTGAAAATCTGGAACCTCTGAAAAAGCTCGGAGTTCCAAAACCCAAGGCAGGACCAAGCTTGCTTTTGATCAGTGGAGCCTGTTGTTTGGCTGCTTTTTGAGCTTTGGGTGTTTTCTTTGCTTTTGGCATATGGATATTATACAATACTTATGCCCGTTTTAGAGTGATAGCTTTGTAAGGTAGGAGTTTAATACTTCCGGCATCTTCCAAGTTAAGTCTTCTAGTAAGGGATTAGAAAGGAGATAAAAATTCATGGCAGCTAAATTATTTATAGGAAATTTGGATTATACCGTCACAGGTGATGATCTTAAGGCTCTTTTTGCATCTGCTGGAACCGTCGTTGACGCCGTAGTTATTATGGACAAAATGACTGGAAGATCCAGAGGATTTGGATTTGTTGAACTTTCTTCCGACGAGGAAGCAAAGAAAGCAGTCGAAACCTTAAACGGAGCAGACCTTAAAGGAAGAAAAATCAATGTTAATGAGGCAAAACCTCAGGTAGCAAGATAATTTTTCCCTAAATTTAGTACTTTACTTCGGGTTTTATACGGACTAGTCTGGATGTGTGGGTAATAGTAATATTGTTTCTACTCCGGTTTCAGTCTCGTTTATTTCCGATTCAAAAACTAACTCTGTCTATCCAAAATTAATTGTTTGGAATGGACGGAATTATCGTGTCTTAAAGTTGGGATTTCATCATACTTTCAGGCAAGGAAGGGTTTTATATCATGTCTTTTCGGTTGTAACTTTTTCCCTGTTCATGAAGCTTCTTTTAAACTCCGAAACTCTGCAATGGGAATTAAAGGAGGTCTGGGATGGAATTTAACTCCCAACCCTCTTTTATTATGCACATCGATCTTAATTCCTGTTTTGCAACTGTCGAACAGCAGGCAAATCCCTTTTTAAGAGGAAAACCCGTTGCGGTAGCCGCGTTTAGCTCTCCCGGAGGTTGTATCTTAGCTTCTTCTGTTGAGGCTAAAAGACTGGGTATTAAAACGGGAATGAGAGTTATGGAAGGAAGACAGATTTGTTCTGAATTGATAGTTTTGACTCCTGACCCCTGGAAATACAGATGTGTTCATTTGGCAATTAAGAAAATAGTTTCGGATTATACTGATGATTTTTTACCTAAATCAATCGATGAATTTGTTCTTGATCTTAAAGATAGGCCCTGTTTAAGAAATAAAACAGTTTATGATGTGGGAAAAGAATTAAAAGAAAGAATAAAAAGAGAGATTGGAGAATATTTAACTGTTTCCATCGGAATTTCGACAAACAGATACCTTGCGAAAATTGCCTCAAATCTTAAAAAACCGGACGGGTTGGAGGAAATAAACAGTAGAAACTTTCTTTCTGTTTATTCAAAACTTAAACTCACGGATTTAACAGGGATTAAAAATGCAAATGCGCTAAGGCTTAACTCAATGGGAATATATTCAGTTTTAGACTTCTATAATGCTCCACTTTGGAGACTGAAAGCTTCTTTTCGCTCAATTACCAGTCTTTATTGGTATCAAAGATTAAGGGGCTATGAAGTAGATAATTTTTTAAGTAGAAGAGGAAGCTACGGAAATTCGGTTGCAATAGGGAAAAATATATCTTCCTTTGAAGAAATCTCTCCCATTCTTTGTAATTTGGTAGAAAAGGCGACAAGAAGATTAAGGAACGCAGGCTACAAAGCTTGCGGGGTGCATTTAACTTTGTTTTATAAAAACGGAAAGCTCTGGCATAAAGGAGAATCTTTCAAAAATCCGATGTTTTCCTCAAAGGATTTTTTTAAGAAGGCGGTTGGGCTTTTGAAAGAAACTTCATTTAAAAATCCCATCGCCAACATTGCAGTTTCCGTATTTAATCTCATAAAAACAAACTCTCTTCAGCTTGAAATGTTTGAGGATGCGCAGAAGAAAGATAGTTTAACCAATGCCATCGATCAAATAAACGAAAGATGGGGAGAATTTATTCTAAAGCCTGCAGTTATTTTAAAATCAAAACAGCAAATTATAGACAGAATTGCATTTGGAGGAGTAAAGGAACTTGAGGAATTCAGCCTACTCAATTAGGACATTGTCCCCTACCTTAATGTTATTTAAGTTCGAGTAGCCGGAATTTACTTCCAAAACATAATCAACAGCAGATTTAGGACTGTAGAGATTGAGCTTATTATCCGGTGTGCCAATGGCGGGTATTTCAATGTTTTTATCTATTTGAATAATTTCTCCTTCTTTTACATCATCAGGTGACGAATGTATCCAGATAATATCAATCGGAAATTTCATACCCTTCATCCAGAATGTGGGTGTTGATTTGTTATCGGCAATAACAAAAAGCATTCCGCTGTTTTTTTCCAAACTTGATCTTCCCGATAATCCTTTATTTCTTTCAGAATCATTATCCGCAACTTCGGCTTTAATAAATACCAGACCAATTTTAATGGTCTTTGTTTCTTTGGACTGATCCATTTTAAGCGTATTAAAAGGAAGTGGAGAAAGACCCTGACTTTTTCTGTAAAACATTCCGGAAGCAACAAGAAATATAATTACAAGAAAAATCGGAAGTAGTACTTTTTTAAAGCTGTCCATTTAAGGTAATTGTGTAGAAATTCCCGCAACTTCTCCACCATAGTACCTAGAAAAGAAAAAAGCAACTAAAATTGCAAAGATTATGGCAGGAACAAAAAGAAGAAAGATATTATGACTTCTCTCAACTTTATCTCTATGAAGATGTATAAACTCAGACATTAATAGTAATTGTAGTTAAAAATAAACTATTATTCAATGTGCCCTCGAGAGGATTTGAACCCCTAATCCTGTAAAGGAATACGGTCCTAAACCGTACGCGTATACCAATTCCGCCACGAGGGCATATAAGGCTAATTATATACTATTGGCGTTTTAAAGCCTTTCTAAAAAGAAGAGGAGCGTCTTGCGACGCCCCTCAAAAAAAATCCCAACGCCCGTGTCAGTATTACCTGCGCAAGCCTTGAAATCTGTTTGAAACTATAGCATATGAACTATGGGTTGTCAAGTTATAAGGTACTATTTAGACAAAGTAACATCCTAAAAGCTTTGCTTATAGGCCATTTAAAGCTTTGCTCATGAGGTGCTTTTTTTGGCTAGCATAAATACGGATGGGCCGAAGTTTAAATAACTTAATGGTTTTTGCAGAGCTTTTTCTATATCAATCAGAGTTGTAGTTGATATGATACTCTTTAAGAAGGTTGATCTTATGTTTGATACCGAGAGTTTTTCAACAATTTCAAATCCTGCGTTTTTAAGCTGTTCGGCAATTTCATCAGGATGATAGTTAATGAAAGGAAGAGTGTTTGTTTTTTTGGTTTTTTTACTTCTTTTATCTATCGGAAAGATATCTAGTGGGAAGGTTATATTTCCTTTAAAAATCTCCTTTAAAGTAGCTTTCAAATGGCTTTTATTGGCAAATTCCAATATAAAATAGCCATCTTCTTTTAAAAGTTTGGCAATTATTTTAAAAGCTTCTTGGGTATCCTCTATGTGATGAAGGACCCTGACCATAATTATCAAGTCTGAAGTTCCCCCTCTTAATTTATTTGGTAGATTTTCTAATGAGGATTGAATATATACCGTTTTTTTATTACCTTTTATTTTCTTTCTTGCAAGGCTTAAGCTTGATGCGGAAGGGTCGGAAAGGATTATTCTTTTTGCTCTGTAGGAAAAGGAAGAATAGAGTCTTCCGTATCCTGCTCCTATTTCTATGATAGTTTTTATTTCAGGGATTTTATTAAGAAGAGTTTTGATTGCGAAATATTCCGCTTTATGTTCGTATTCGCGGTCTTCCCAATAGGAAGGATAGTCGTATGTGTCGTAAGCAACTGACATAACAATCTATTCTACTCCATT
>Ga0180007_10004168_pt1 | contig 15488 bp, 10 predicted proteins | sample MM_PC_MetaG_FD_121122 | JGI IMG/M metagenome (GOLD analysis project Ga0180007, IMG submission 121122) | Groundwater microbial communities from the Aspo Hard Rock Laboratory (HRL) deep subsurface site, Sweden - MM_PC_MetaG | ecosystem: Environmental > Aquatic > Deep subsurface > Groundwater... | reverse complement strand
CCTCAATAAGAGGACGCAGCTTGTCGGTAGCATCATTTAACATGTCACCGGCAATTATAAGGTCGCTCATGAACCGCTTGCCTGTATCAAATCCCTCGCCTATAATGTTTAAACCTGGATTCATACCTTCTATGATCATATCAAGAGGGCTAATCTCCATTTTAAGCCCCTCGTCAATCAACTCAAACAATAAGTCGTCATCAAGATCAATAACTGCTTCTTTCATCTTTACCAACATTTCTGCTTTATTTGACATAATGTTCACCTTTCTTTTTGATGATTTTTATATCTTAGCATATTTCATAGCTGCCGCTATACTGGCATCTAAATGCTCAGGGGTTGTATAATAATCAATAGCACCCAAACCTATCGTACATCTGTTGTTATGTATTTTTTTGGCGGCATCACATCTTCCTTTTATTTCTTCTTCTATTTTGGACATAGGCCCGCTGACCAGGAGTTTGTCTGATGGAGCATAGCATCCATACAAGTTATTTTTTTGCAGAAAATCATTTGCAATATTGTAATCGGTAATATCTCCTGTGCACATAACCCCATCAAAGCTGTCTTCTCCCAAAGCTCCTGCTTTAAGTAATTCATCCAGCCAATCGATTGCCCCATTGAAAGCCCAGGCATGTACGATAGGCTTTTTTACCGCAGCTTTTACTGCCTTGCCGATTCTTGCGTACTCACCGGCAATCCACTCTGTACCCTTTATGGGATACATTCCGACAACCGAACACATATAGCTGTAATCTACCTTTCCTAAATTGGTGACAGCCGTACCCAGTTTTATCAGCCAGTCGGAGGCCAGGTTTGCTGCTTTCTTGCAGAATTCCGGATTCTTGCGAAGATACTTTAAATATTGATTGTAACCCATCATATGACAGCAGGCATAACCGTCCGGTCCTTCACAAAATGATCCTTCAATCGGCATTTTGTTGCTTAAGTCATATTTGTCAAATATCCTTCTAACTTCCTGGCAAAACCAGAGATATTGGGCAAACATACCATGCTTGGTCGGATCAGGCGCTTCAAGTCCCTCAAGATCTTCTATTGTCTTTATAGCCAAATCTCCTTCATGAACAGGATTGCCGTTTTCAATAAACATCGAATCGGTACCGAACAATTCTTCGCCATAAGAAATAGGTCCGAGAAACATTCTTTCCATCTTATAGCGGGCTGTGGTCGCTAAGTGGGATTTAACCAGCAACTTGGGATAATAGTAAGCATCAATGGATTTGACTGCATCGGCAAATCCGTCTAAAGTACGCATGGCATAGGAAGGATGAAAAAACGTTTCAACAAGCAGACGATCTCTCTCCTTGCCTTCCATCGTCGCCTTGAAGCGTTCCATCGGTGTCATTTCTTCTTCCGAGATGTTTTTATGAATCTTTTCGCAATAACGCTCAATCTCTCTTTCCTCTTCAGGGCTCCAACCTATACTGGCATTCAACTCATCCAGTGTTTTTCCGTAATAGGGCCCCGCACCTTTCATTTTTCCTAATTTAACAGCCATTTTTTCCTCCTTAAATGATAATATGGTTTTAGGACTATATATTACTAATGCTTTCGATTCTATTAAATATATTATTAGCACATCTAACCCTTTATTCCCACGACAAAAAATGTCTGTTTGAGTCATAAATTTATTGCATAATTATTTATATCCTGTTAATTTTAATTGAAACCGTTTGTAGTTTGATAACTTTAGGTTTAAGGAAAAATTTATGCCAGCGGGACGCCCACTTGCCACCATCGATCTGAGCCCGGAGGAAAAAAAAGTTCTGGAGGAATGGGCCTGTAAAAGGACGATGCCAAAATTAGCTTTCAGAGCACGTCTGATACTTGCCTGTTCCGAAGGTAAGGAAAATATTAATATAGCAAAAGTTTTTCATATTTCTCAATCAACTGTCGGAAAATGGCGGTCAAGGTTTATTAAATTACGTTTGGATGGTCTGACAGACAAACCCCGTACAGGAGCTCCACGAAAAATCACCGATGAAGATATAAAAGAAGTGATTGCCAAAACAAATAAGTTAATCGAAGCACAAGCCCCATGCCTCAGCACACGTTTTATCGCAACAGAATGCGGTTTAACACAAAGTACTGTAAGTCGTATCTGGCGCTCCTATGCTTTGTGTCCGGCTCATTCCCAAAAGGTTAAGCACTCAAAAACCACAGGATTGCATGAACGATTTAATAACCTGGAAAATGGTAATTTCAAATTTTATAAATCGCTTGGTTCACTTATCAAAGATTATCGCCAAAGGCACGGAATAAACCAGGAAACTCTGGCGAAAACGATTGATATCAGCACCCGGGAATTGCAAAGATGGGAATCAAACCAACGCCGGGCTCATATGAACAATCTTCACGACTTATCGGAAGCAACCGGCATTCCGATGCAGGTTTGTCTGGCCCTTAATGCGGACCAGCCAATCTGGTATTCGTTAAGAGAAAGACGCTTTGCTTATTCATCAATCGAAATCTCAAATTTTAATATTGAGAATTTATTGAAGTTAAGCGAACAATCAAACCTTAGCAATATTGAAAGATATGAATACATCTCAAAGGACAAACATATCAACTTAATCCTTAAATCTCATGGTGATATCTATGGCACTGAGAGGCTGCTTTCAAAAGAGGTGCTTAAAAAAGCCAATAAAATTCTTGGTGATCTGAATTATATTGCTTTTGACTGTTGGGGCCATTATGTGGGCCATCTTGTCTGTTTGCCCATGAGCTTTAAAGTATATAATCAACTCAAAAAAGAAAAAAGGTGGAAGGATTATCTAACGGTGGATAAGATAAGTGATATAACAGACCTTCAGGAAGGAGTGTTTTTCTTTTATTCGGCGTTCATGACCAATGTCAGCATTGCATACACACAATTGATAAGAAGCGCATGGTATCTTACAAAAGTAAAACAAAAGGAAAAATATTTAGTTGTCTATAATATGGCAGCAAAGGAAGTTAAAGAATTTTTTTCTAATTTTGGAGCAACAATGGTATCTTGCTCTACAGGAAGAGTTGAACAAGCCAATGCTCAACTTGTTCCGGCCATGTTTGAAATAAAATTGGATGTTATAGCGCAACAGCTTGAAAAATCAGGTGTTTTAAAACAGATTACGAAAGAGCAAAATCGGATAACTACAGATTCACAAGAAATAGGATAAAAGAAGTAAAAGTGGCTAATTAAGTATATGAAAAAAGAGATATTAAAATGGATATCAATGAAAAAGATTTCTTCCATCAGGCTACCATAAGGATTTGCGGTAGCCTTGAGATAGATTATGCATTACTGCATTGTTTTGAGTATTTAAAAGATTATATTCCTATAGATGAAATGTGGCTGGTTTTGATGGATAAAGATATCGGGACATTAAGAGCAGTAGCAATTGCGGATTCTTCAGGTGCAAGAAAAATGGATAAGACCATACATCTTCCCTGGATTGTAAGAAAGGAACTTGAATCCCATGATTTTACTCCAAAAAAAGTTACTATTATTAACAGAATGGAGCTTAATCCTCTTGCGCTTAATTTGTTAAATGTTCTCGGCTACTCCGATTCATCCTCATTGGTTTTTTCTTTGACTACATACAGCGATAAAATAAGTATTCTGGTGATGAGAGCGGCAGGAAAAGACAGGTTTTCAGATTCACATGCCCATTTGGTTACCATGTTACATGACCCGTTTGCCATAGCCATGTCCAATGCTCTAAGATATGATGATTTACTCAAACTGAAAGAAGATGATAACAAATACCTTGTCCAGGAACTGCGTCAACTTGCCGGAGAAGAAATTATAGGTGCTGAATCCGGGTTAAAAAATGTTATGGATATGGTTCATCAGGTAGCGCCATGGGACAATCCGGTAATGCTTTTAGGGGAAACCGGAGTTGGTAAAGAAGTAATTGCAAACGCTATTCATTATACTTCACAACGTAAAGATGGAACATTTATAAAGGTCAACTGTGGTGGTATCCCGGAAGGCCTTATTGACAGCGAATTGTTCGGGCATGAAAGAGGAGCCTTTACAGGTGCTGTTGCTCAAAAAAGAGGGCGATTTGAAAGAGCCCAAGGAGGAACAATTTTTCTTGATGAGATCGGAGATTTACCATTACAGGCACAAAGCAGACTATTGCGGGTTATTCAGCAAAAGGAACTTGAGCGTGTGGGCGGGACAAAAACAATAACGATAGATACCAGAATAATTGTAGCAACGCATTGTAATCTTGAAGAAATGGTTGCAAAAAATACATTCCGTGAAGACCTTTGGTACAGGTTGAGCGTTTTTCCTATTATAATTCCTCCGCTAAGACAGAGGAAATCAGATATTGCCGCGCTGGTTGAGCACTTTGTAAAGCGCAAATCAAAAGAACTTAATTTTCGCAGTATACCACCTATTAAATCCGGGGCAATAGACCGGCTGATTGAATATCCATGGAGGGGAAATGTTCGTGAACTCGAAAATATGGTAGAAAGGGAACTAATCCAATATAGAGGAGGGCAGTTAAGTTTTGAACATTTAATGCTTTCCCATGTTGAAGAAAAACCGTTTCTTTCAAAATCAGACGGCAGAACTCTAACCTTAGATGAGGTTGATGCCCGACATATCCTCTCGGTGCTTGAAGAAACCAACGGAAGAATTAATGGGGAAGGCGGTGCCGCAAAACTTCTTAATTTACATCCAAGCACATTAAGATTCAGGATGGATAAACTTGGAATCAGTTATGGTAAAAAGAACAAACTCAGCACAAAATAAGCCGCTAATAAATTTGCAAATCAGAGACTGCAGGAGGTTTTAAGAATGGCTTCATTTAATGAAATATTGTATTTCGGCTGAATGAAATCAAAGCAGCTTTTTTTGAAAGGGATATATAAAAGGTAATAACTTTCCGAAGTTATTTTTATATCCGGGAGCAAGGGGAAATACTCTTTTTTTGGTTTAACAAAATTGCTTAATACGGTTTTAATACTTTCTATTGCTTCTGTAACCGGCAGGGTAACAGGATGCATGTCGGCATCCGGCACCTTTTTTATTATTTTATCGAATGGCTGTACAAGTGTAAACTGTGTTGCAAGACGTATAAAATGCTTTGCACGAAGTTTGAATGCAGGAATCCAGAACTTTAAAGCCAATTTTTCCCAGCTTTTTTGAATAATTTTCGGAAGATTTGCCGTTTTTACAAGATCGGCATATGAATCAAGATCTATTTCCGATAGGTTAGCTCTGATTTGCCAGAATGGTAGAAAGAATAAATCATCTTTTGCACATGACAAACAGCCGAAATTGATTTTTTCAAGTTTTTTGCGGCTGGGTTGCCAAGCCGAATTACAGTTTTTGCATAAAAGAACAAGCGAATCTTTTTCACCCGATAAATTCCATCCGCATTCCGGACATATTGCAGGTACGAAATCGATTGTCCAATCGGGTTTTTCTGTTGCTGAAAGATCGATATCAAAATCTCTTGGAAGAGTTTTACATATAGGTTTGTTGAGTATGCCATCAAAGAGCATATTATCCTTCAAATAATATGGCGAATAGATAATACTTGTTGTTTCACCTATAAAAGATTGAATGGCAGGTTTGTTTGCCCCTTTTGGATAGAATCGTTTTTCTGCTATTTGAGATATATCATCTACAGAAAGTTCGGGTTTTATAAATATTGCCTCACGTTCAGGAAGTGCAAATTTAAGCTTAAGTGTCTGAGAACGGAATCCAAGGGATATCGGAAATGCAGGAGATTTTATTCCCTGAAGGCTTATATCTACAAACCTGTAATCGGTTTTATTCAGATAGCATGAAGAAAGAGTGCCTTTAAATCTCCAGTATGGAAAATATATATAGGAATTGGTATTGGGCCTGGTGTGCTGTAGTATATACCTAAAACAGATATCTTCCATAAGAAAGGAGCTGACACGGCAGTACGGGCAGGAGATAAGCCTGTCCGTTTCTTCCAGGAGGGCTGGTGCTCCGCACTGTGGGCAGTAGTGCTCTATGCTGATATTAAAGCTTTTCACCACACAAATTACAAAAAACTGAATTCGTAAGATTTTTGCCGCCGCATTTTTTACACGAACTTGGTTTTTCTTTTTCTTCTGCAGGTTGTCCGCAGCGGGGGCAGAAATTTGAATTAGTGGTAAGGTTCTTGCCGCACTTTTTACACCGGATAATAATAAGCTGTTGATGCCCGCAGTATGGGCAGAACTTTGCATCTGAACCTATCGGATGGCTGCATTCTACGCAGTTTATTGCTTCTTGCAAGCTATCTTTGCCTGACGGTTGCCCGTTTGGTGAGAAGTACTTTGCAAACATTGCAGGCATCATAATACCTAAACCAGCTCCCATGCCTGTTGATGCTCCATCAGCTTCCGCCGCCTTCTCAATAGACATTGCGGCTTTCATCTGCATAAGCTTATTCATATCATCAAACAGTCCCATACGGCTTTTGTCATCTATTGCCTTCTGCACTTCAGGAGGAGGAGTAATTGAATTGATATAAATATTGGCAAGGCCAAGGCCAAAGCGGCCAAAATCGTCTTTAAGCCTTTTTGCAAGGCCATCTGCAATGTCATTATATCTGGCCGGCAGGTTTAATATTGAATCAAGGGTTTCGCCCATGTAGTCATTGAACCTTGAAACAATTACACTGTTTAAATAATCTTCTGTTTCAGAGGTAGTAAAGATGCCCTGTGTTCCGACCATGCTGTTTATAAAAAGAACAGGTTGCAATACCTGTATGCTGAATACTCCAAAAGCTCTTAGCCTTACAAGTCCTAACTGTGAATCCTTAAATGCAACAGGGTCCCTTGTGCCCCATTTTAAGTTTGTGAAGACTTTGAGGTTTACGAAATATACCTCAGCTCTAAGTGGGCTGGACATAGCCCATGGAATACTTGCCAGTTTTGTAAGTACGGGTATATTGGCGGTTTTTAGAGTATGGCGTCCCGGGCCAAAGGCATCGATTGCTTTGCCTTTGTAAAAGAATACTCCGGCCTGGCTCTGCCTTACTGTAAGCTGTGCTCCGAATTTAATTTCTCCTGAACCTGATTCAGGAATACGATGGACAAGTTCTTTGCCTGTTTCATCAAACCATTCAAGATTTTCCAAAAAAAATATATTGTCTGTTCCCATTGATTTTACTCCTTTAAGCAGCAAATTTCCTGGCATAGTATCTGTGTTATAAAGCTTTTATCGGAAATTTTATCGAAATGTTTAATAGATTCTGCTATCAGGACTCGTTTTAGCTTCATTAAGAAAGAATTTTTCATATAATTTTTTTTCAATAAAAAGATCATAAATATCAGCATCAATAATATTGTTTTTTTTCATGTTGCTCATTATTTTGAGTGCCTGTTTTAAATCCATAGGTTTTTTATATGGCCGGTCCTTAGCTGTTAAGGCTTCAAAGATATCTGCAATAGCTATGATTCGTGATTGCAAAGGCAGATCTTCTTCTGTAAGAGCTCTGGGGTAACCTGAACCATCAAGTTTTTCATGATGTCCTGAGGCATACTCCGGAACTCTTACAAGTTTTCTCGGAAAAGGCAGCTGGCTTAAGATTTTATATGTAACCGCAGCATGATTTTCAATAATTTTGCGTTCTTTTGCAGTAATGGAACCTTTTCTTACAATCAGATTTTCCAGCTCTTCCTCGGAAATATATGGCTGTTTTTTATTATTAAGCAGATAAGTTTTGCCGGCAATTTCCTTTAACTTGATAACAACATCTTCTGATAAAAGCTCGCCTGGGATATTTGATGATTTGATTAATTCAAAATCGTTTTCTATAACTTTCAGCTTTTCCTCAAGTTCGGAATCAAGCATAGCAAACTTTTTTTCATTTTTATTGGTTTTTAGATGTTTGATCTTAATTTTAAGGTATTCATTTTCAAGTGTTCTGGTTATAAGATTGAACCTTGTTTCCAAAAGATTTATGCGATCAAAAACAGTTTGAAGTTTAGTGCTTTTGTCAATGATATATTCAGGCGTAGTGATTTTACCAACATCATGCATCCAGGCAGCTATTCGGATTTCTTCTAATTCGTTTTCATCAAGTTTAGTATTAACGAATCTTTTTTTCTTTGATTTATTAATGCCTTCTGCTATCATCATGGATAAATTTACAACGCGGTTTATATGCCCCCAAGTATAAGGAGATTTTTCATCTATTGCGGTTGCAATGGTTTTTATGAAAGAATAAAAAAGATCTTTTAAGTCCTGAATAAGTTGCGTATTTGTAAGGGCAACAGCGGCCTGGGATGCAAGAGATGCCGTTTCATCAATATATTCAGCCGGAAATGCTATTACTTCTCCTGTTACCGGGTCTTGAGAGTTTAAAAGTTGCAAAACACCAATTATATCATTTTCATGGTTTCTTAAGGGTATAACAAGCATGGATTTTGAGCGATAGCCGGTAGATGCATCATATTTCATAGGTCCGGTAAAATCAAAGCCTTGCGCTTCATACACATCAGATATATTAACAATTTCACCGGTTATTGCAACATATGAAGATACGTTTGCATAATTTTGTTTGCCGTCCGTAAAAAGAGGCACGTTCGGAAGATCAATATTAACACCGCTTGTTCCTCCCATCCTGACATTTAGCGTATCATTTTGCAGGATTTTAAAACAAAGATTTTTGTTTTCTTTATCAATGATATAAAGAGTTCCGGCATCGGCATTTGACATCTTCCTCGCATCCGTAACTATCACCTCAAGGAGTTTATCAATGTTTTTTTCGCTTGATAAAGCAAGACCGATCTTTGCGTCCTGTTTGATATGCGCAATTTGAGCTTCGGCATAATTTTTAACCTCGGATAGAACCGATGTTAATAGTTTATTAAGTTTTTTATCATGAGAAAGTTTATTGATTTCCGAAATGGTGGTTATGGATTCATTACCTGCTTCATATGAAAAGGCCATGTTGGAACTCCATATTATTTAAAGGTATATTTTAATAAATATGAGGTTTTCTTTATAATTTACTATTAGATCTATGTATTGATCACACTAATTGCAGATTGCATAAATATTAAATCATGATAATATATTTAAAAAAGCATGTAGGTATGAATATAAATATCAAAGATGGCGCGCCTGACAGGATTCGAACCTGTGACCTACGGATTAGAAGTCCGTTGCTCTATCCAGCTGAGCTACAGGCGCTTGGATTGGGCAGTATTGTTATCACACCAATATTTATATGTCCATAAAAAAATAATATAAGTACCAAACGTGGATAGACTTTAAATTAGTTATATCATAACATAGGTTGCAGATGAACTGACCGCAAATCTTATTATTCTATAAGGTGTTTTTATATATGACAAATGAAAAGAAAAAAAAAGAAGGGGATGCAAAAAAGGATATAATAAAATATGATCCTTTGCAGCGTTATATGATGGAGGTAAGCAGGCATAATCTGCTGTCGAGAGAAAGAGAGTACGATCTTGCCGTAAAAGTTTTTGATCATGATGATAAGGAGGCGGCATATGAGATTGTCACTTCAAATCTTAGGCTTGTTGTAAAAATAGCTCTTGAATTTCAAAGGGTATGGATGCAAAATCTTTTAGACCTTATTCAGGAAGGAAACATTGGGCTAATGCAGGCAGTAAAAAAATTTGATCCTTATAAAAATGTTAAATTTTCATATTATGCTTCTTTTTGGATTAAAGCGTATATTTTAAAATTTATAATGGACAACTGGCGGCTGGTGAAAATCGGCACTACCCAGGGCCAGAGAAAATTGTTTTTTAAACTCAAAAAGGAGAAACAAGATCTTATTGATCAGGGTTTTGATCCAAAGCCCAAGCTTTTATCCGAAAGGTTAGGAGTTACCGAGAAGGAAATTGTTGATATGGATCAAAGGCTTGACGGATGGGATGTTTCTCTTAACGCTCCTTTATCAGATGAATCGGATTCTGAAAAAATTGAGCACATCAGTTATGATTCCGTTTCTGCTGAAGATCAGGTTGCCAAAAAGCAGATGGATCATCTGATATATAATAAAATAGAAGAATTGCGAAAGCTGATGACGAAAAGAGAAAATGAAATTTTTGATCTTAGAATATTTTCAGACAGTCCTGCAACCCTCCAGGAAATAGGAGATCGTTACGGTATTTCAAGGGAGCGGGTGCGTCAGCTTGAGAAGAATATAATTAACAAAATGAGAGAATTTATTAAAGAAGAACTCCCGGATCTGGTTTCATACCTTACATAAAAAATTACAAAATCAACTTGGCATTATGCACTAAATCGTCTGCAGGCTTGTGGTTTAGAAACGGCAGCAAGGAATTATTTTTAATGAACAAAGATTTTATAAAATCCATTATAATACTTTTTTCCCTAATTTGTTTTTCAGGATGTTCTGTTCCTATTACAAATTCCTTTTCAAAAGCAACAATCGTAAACGAAAGCGATTTTCCTGAAAACAAATATTTTTATTTTACGGAATCACAGATATTAAAAAAAAAGGGAGATCTTAAAAAAGCTACAGAATACATGGAACAAGCGCTTCAACTTGATCCTGAATCGCTTTTTTTAAAAGGTGAGCTTGTCAATTTATATCTTCAGAAGAAAGAAAATGATAAAGCATTATTTATAGTGGAAGATGTACTTAAAAAGGAACCTGAAAACATAGGCGCGCTCATTTTATTTGGGAAGATAAAGCATTCACTTAATGAAACAGATGATGCCAGAAAGATATATGAAAAGATAGTAGAGACAAACCCCAATGAAAAAAACATATACTTGCTGCTTGGCAGTATTTACCTTGATAAAAAGGATTTTGTTAAGGCAGAAGGGCTCTTTGAAAAGCTTGTAAAGAATTTTCCTGATTACTATCTTGGATATTTTTACCTTGGCAAAATTTATGTAGAAAGTGGCAACCTGATAGAAGCTGAAAAGAGTTTTAATAAAGCGATAAAACTAAAACCGGATATGGATGAGTCACGCTATGAGCTTATAAATATATATAAGATAAAAAATGAAAATGAAAAAATGATTCAGGTTTTAAAAGAAATGCTGGAAAATAATCCTCATAACATAAGAGCGGCCCTTGATCTTGGGTGCTTTTATAAAAAGAATAATATGCGAAAAGAAGCCGAAAAGATTTTGTTCAATCTTGGTGAAAAGAGCCTTGCCGATTTTGATGTCATACTTAATTTAATTCAGTTCTATCTGAATACGCGTAGATATAATGACGCTATATTAATTCTTGAAGATATCCAAAAAGGTGCCCCTGATAATTCCGATTTGAATTACACTAGCGGGCTTTTCTTTTTGGCAATAAACAATGAAGATGCTGCTCTTAAACAATTTCTTAAAGTGAAAAATGACTCAAAATTTTATTTTGATATGGTTTTCAAGACTTCGCTTATTTATCAGAGTAAAGGAATGATTAAAGAAGCTCTATCCTTTATTAAAGATGCTATTGCAAAAGAGCCGGGAAATCCTAATTTTCAATATTATCTTAGCTTGTTTTATGAAGATCTTAAAGACTATGAAAATGCCGAAAAAGCTCTTTTAAGTGCTATAGAAAAGGATCCGAATGACCCTGTTTTTTATTTTCGTCTTGGAGTTATTTATGATAAATGGGGAAAAAAAGATAAAACTATTGAACAGATGAAAAAGGTTATCAAAATTGATCCTCAAAATGCGGATGCCTTGAATTATCTTGGTTATACCTATGCCGAGATGGAAAAATACCTTAATGAAGCAGAACAGCTGATTTTAGAAGCGATGAAACATAAGCCGGGAGACGGGTATATAACCGATAGCCTGGGATGGGTATATTTCAAGAAAGGAAAGTATTTAAAGGCTGTTGATGTTCTGAAAAAAGCAGTAGACCTTGTTCCTGAAGATTCGGTTGTTTTAGAACATCTTGGAGATGCTTACATGAAAATTAATGATATTAATAATGCCCTTGATACATACAGCCGTTCGCTTAAGTTCAAAAAAGAAGACAGGGAAGTTTTAATAAAGAAAATTCAGGAGATTTCAGGAAAAGAGTTATAAAATATGAAGAGGTTTTTTTTATGCTTTCTCCTGTTATTTGCCAGCCTTTCATTTTTTTCATGTGCCGGTCTTTCAGATAAAGTATACAATAATATTTTTGCTTATGACAGAGCCCCTGTTTTTACTTCCGAGGCATATGACCTTTTTCTTGTGCTTAACGAAAAGAACCGTGAAATAAAAACATTTAAAGGGACAGGACGTATGGGCCTGTCAAAAATAAACGGGCAGGTTGTTTCGGCGGATATCGCATGGGTTGCAGAAAACGGCAGTAAAATTTATATTGCGATCAGAAATGTTTTGGGCCAACCCATGGCAGGCATTGCAACTGACGGCAAATACGTTTATTTTGCTTCCTATGCTGAAAAGATTTTTCATAAGAAACGCTCGGATAATGCTGACCTTAAACGCTTTATTTCTATTCCTGTAAAAATAAAAGACATTATTTTACTTCTATCCGGGCGGGCGCCTGTTTGCGATTTTGCTACAGCATCAACAGAATATATTGAGGACAAAGGAACTGTTCTTGTTTTAAGGAACAGAGGAAATGATATAGTCGAAAAAATATATTTCGATAATGATAATAATATTATGCAAATTGATATGCTTGATTCAAAAGATTTGCTTTACAGGGTTTTTTTTGATGGAGTAACATTTGTGAAAGAATATCATATCCCTTCAAGGCTTATAATTGTAAATAAAGCCGGTGATTATTTTAAACTCGATGTTAGCAGGTACTGGGCTGATGAGCCGGTATCCCCGTCAGTTTTTGTGTTAAGCCCTCCAAAATAATATTATGCTTGGACATATTAAGCGATTAAAGAATCAAATCAAGACGGAGAAGATGATTTAAAATGGCGATGCATGGGGAAGATACCCTTGATTTAATAAAAATGGCTTTAAATAAAAGAGAAGAAGAATATCTTTCTCCTATTGCAGTCTTAAGTTCAAAGTGCCTGCGCCGGGAATATGAAGAAGGAAGAGATCTTAGTTACAGGCAGGATTTTTCTATAGATATAGACAGAATCCTTTATTCGCTTGCCTACACGCGATATATTGACAAGACTCAGGTTTTTTATCTGATAAAAAACGACCATATAACACACAGAGTTCTTCATGTTCAACTGGTGTCCAAGGTTGCGCGGACTATAGGCCGCTTTTTAGGATTAAATGAAGATTTGATAGAAGCCATATCTCTTGGTCATGATATCGGCCATACTCCCTTTGGGCATGATGGTGAAATATTTCTGTCGGAACTTTGCAAAGAAAGCGGAATCGATCATTTTTTGCATAATGTTCAAAGTGTCCAGTTTTTAGACAAGGTTGAACGAAAGGGAAAGGGGTGGAATCTTTCACTTCAGACACTTGATGGGATTTTATGCCATGACGGAGAAATTCATAACCAAAGCCTTGCACCTCAAAGGAAGAAAAATTTTGATAAGCATGAGCAGGAAATAGCAGTTAAGAAAAAGAGTCCTGACACAAAGCTGATCCCTATGACTCTGGAAGGTTGTGTGGTTCGAATAGCGGATACAATAAGTTATATAGGCCGCGATATAGAAGATGCAATAAGGCTAAATATTATAAAAAGAGATGACCTTCCAAAAGATAGTGCCAAAATACTTGGAGATACTAATGGTACAATAACATATAACCTTGTAACAGATGTAATTAATAACAGCTTCCAGAATATTTGTATTGCTTTCAGCCCTGATGTTTCGGAAGCATTAAAGCGATTAAAAGCATTCAGCATGGAGCGCATTTACCTTAATCCTGTAATTAAAAAGCATTTTAATCTTATAAAAACACTATTTAGAATGCTTTTTGAAAAATATCTTTCCGATATAGAAAATAAAAACAGGCAGTCTGTGATTTTTACAAGCTTTCTGGAAGACATGTCTAAAGATTATATCGACAACTATAAGAATGAAGAAATAGTCAGGGATTTTATAGCAGGAATGACGGATAGGTATTTTCTACAGCAATGCCCGGAAGAGATGAGGCCAGTTCCTGAAATAAGATGAGATGGTAAGAGAATTCTTCCGAGCCGGTTTTTTATAGCCGTATTTTTGGCATATATTTGCAGCAGGGTGGATTGTAAAGAAATCCGACGTTTTGCTATAATGTCTCTTGAGATGTGAGAAAAAAAATTATAAATATAAGTAATTATGACAATTTTGGCATAAAGAGAAACTATAAAGAATTTTTACGCTTATTGGGCTATAATTTTTGAAAAACATCGTTTATCCTAATTTCAGCGAAGGCCATTTCGAAGAATACTAATTATTATTCCTATTATATCAATTAGTTCCAGCTTTTATGGATACAGTTACCTGCTATAGATCACATTCCCGGTTCACTGGAGTGACTTTTAGATGAGGATATCATTCTTAGTCCTATCTTTAAACTGTCGGGATATTTTACAATATTCAAATTTTGTCTTAAATGCTTTGTGGCAGCGTATTTAAGCTATATTTCATTCTTCCGGAAGTCTCCAAATCCATAAAAACTGTCGGATATCTTTACACTTTGTTTCCTGTAAATAATTTGGCTGAACAGTTATATCTATAAAATCATATAGATATAAGCATGGAACGAATATTGCAGATTGCTGTATATTTTTGACCTATACGAGTAGTTATGACTTTAGCTTATCTGCACTAATCAGAAGAAATGGAGGTGAGGCTAAATCGCCTGCTGCGATTATGTGATTTAGTATTCTTTGTGAATGGTAAATAAATAAATATTATTTATCGGAGCCAGTTTCAAAACGCCCCATTTTGGCCGATCTCTGCGTTGGGCTCAAATTTCAATCCTTGAAATTCTCAATGTATTCCTGTGGTTGAAATTTTCTTACGCCTTGAGCTTGACCAAACTGAAACATTTTGAAAGTGGCTCCTCGGATATTGAAACCAACAGAGAGGAGTAAAATATGAAAAGATTAATTATGTTGTTTACTGTTTTTGCTTTATTATTATTTGGCGCAGGGTTTGCTTTTGCGGATGTTTTGGGTTTTGAAGATGCAGATGGTACAAATTGGAATCAAGATCTATATGGGCAACCAGTTTACGGGCCGGCTGGAGTTGAAAATTCCTATCATGGCTTTGATGTAACGGGTTGGAGGGTCTATAATTTGGCTGGAGTTGAGCGTATATATGGCCCTAACGATTATCGCTATGTAGGCACAAACGGCAATCGCTCCTTTGGGCGTCAAACTTACGATGCTCAGTCTATCTCCCGCGATACTGATTTTTATTTCGAGGGCGTTCAGCTTGCGACTACAGACTATGGCGACGATGAGAACCCCTCTATCGTTCAAATTATAGGTTATAATAACAGTGCGCAAGTATGGTCTGACACCGTAACGTTGAATTATAATAATGGGAGTCCTGATGTTATTAATTTCACATCAAGTTACTCAGATATACTTGTTGACCAAGTGAGTTTCTTTGCCTGGGAATCT
>Ga0180007_10004167_pt1 | contig 15489 bp, 14 predicted proteins | sample MM_PC_MetaG_FD_121122 | JGI IMG/M metagenome (GOLD analysis project Ga0180007, IMG submission 121122) | Groundwater microbial communities from the Aspo Hard Rock Laboratory (HRL) deep subsurface site, Sweden - MM_PC_MetaG | ecosystem: Environmental > Aquatic > Deep subsurface > Groundwater... | reverse complement strand
GTTTCAGTTGATGGACGAGGATACTTGGGCTTCGGCTGGTGCGCCTTTATTGGCTGACAGGAATGGGACGGCAAACTTTATATTCACCCCCCATTCCTTATCGGATGAAAGTAGAAGCCAGGCAAAAGACCCACGCCATGCCTCTACGATGTTCAAGAAATACGAGCATGATGAAACGGGAATATGGAAATGTTTTCATTTTACAACCTATGATAATCCGACTATCAGTGAGGAAGGTATTAAACTTGTCGCTTCAGGGATGTCTAAAGACTCACTACGCCGTGAACTTATGGCTGAAGATGATGAGATAGAATCTTCCTGGTTAGTGTATAATAGTTTTAAGGACATGAACAAGATACCGAGATTTGAGATACCTAAAGAGTGGCCTGTACTTTCAGGGCATGACTTTGGTGCGGCTAATCCCGCCGCTATCTTCGTGGCAAGAGCGCAACTGCCCAAACCAGATGGTGCACCTGAGTCCTTAAGATATGGAGACTATGTGGTTTTCAAGGAATATCTCCCAGGTGCAGGTAAGTCAATGGCACAACATATAGACCAGTTCAAGGAGATTACTAAAGATAGAAAAGTTGAAATATCTGTAGGCGGGAATCTAACTACTGAGGAAGAGATAAGGCAGGGATATGGCAGGTCGGGCTGGCCTATTACCGCGCCTCTACTTAGTAGGGTAAATTCTCAGATAGACAGGGTTAAATTACTCTTTGAGCAGGGTAAAATCTATGTCTTTGATGACCAATTCCACTTACTCATGGAACTTGCCAATTGCCTGTGGGAACTGGATGAAGAGAACAAGCCGAAGGACAAGATTAAGGATGAGGCCAAGTATCATTTATTGGCTTGTTTTGTTGAAGGCACTTTGATTGAAACTGATAAAGGGCAGATACCTATTGAAGATGTTAGGATTGGAGATATGGTAGCCACTAGACAGGGTTATCATAGGGTGGCTTGTGCAGGAGAAACAGGTATCAAGGAAGTTATAAAAGCACAGTTCTCTAACGGGGTTACTTTAACGGGAACTCCAGACCATCCTGTTTTTGTTCAGGATAAGGGATTTATACCATTGACTTCCTTGCGATATGGTGATACAATAAAGACATGGAAAGAGAATGTGTTATTTACAACGGCAGGAAATATGGTAGGTATCCAGCCTCCCCACGTAGGAGTGATAGAATATATTTCAAATCTAATATCGGTTATCTACACAGAATCATTTGGGTTGAGGCGAATGGGGAAATACCTAAAGGTTTTTGCATCCATCATAGAGACGGTAATTCTCTCAATAATGAATTGTCTAATCTCGTCTGTATCCCAAGTGGCAAACATATGGCAGACCATATGTCAGAATACGAGTTCCCTCCTGAATGGAATGACCATCTTACGAGAATACGACCCCTTGCTAGAGATGGCTGGCGTAGGTGGGCTAAAACACCAGAAGGTAAAGAAAATCTCCGAACTAGATTATGGGCAAATGCTAAGTTCCATAAAGAAATATGCCAACAATGTGGTAAGGAATATTGGACTAGAGATATATCAATTCATAAATTCTGTTCCAATAACTGTAAGTCAGCGAATAGAAGGCAAAGCCATATTGATGATGAGGCAAGGGTCTGCTCTATCTGCGGGGAATCATTCGGTATTAATAAATACTCACTTACACGAACTTGCTCAAAAGCCTGTCAAGTTCTTGCACGCAAAGCCACAATTACCAGCAAAAGTCTTTAATCTTTCTGTAGAAGATACCCCTGAATATTATGCGAATGGGATACTTGTGCATAATTGTCTCAGGTACTTGGGGACTTACTTGCCTGCGGAGAGACCTACGTTTGATTTCAAGAGACCTAAAGTAAAGGTCTGGTAGGGGGGGGATATGCCATACGCTATGCAGAAAATTACTTCTGGTAAGAATAAGGGGAAATATCGGGTTATCAATAAGCAGACTGGGAAAGTTCATGCTGCTGCAACATCAAAGGCCAATGCTAAAGCACAGATGCGATTACTTTATGGTGTAGAAGGTGGTATGAAGGTTAGAGGTAAATAGGAGGTTATCATGGCAACTGAATCAGTTAAATCGGAAAAGGAATGGGAAATAGAAGACGCAGCGAGAACCTTGCAGAAAGCGGAAGAAATCAAGAAAGATTCTAAACTCTATAAGCAAGCTCTTGCCAAACTTCAGGAACAGTCAACGGCAATAGACAAGGTTCTTAAAGGGCTGAAACTCGAAAAAGTAGGCGGAACTTACCGTAGCAAGAGGAGTTGAATTATGTTAGACGAAGAAATTATAGATGATTTAGCTCATAGGTTAAGACGGCTGGTCATTTCTTACCTGCGAAATCATGGACAAATAGTAGGTATTCATTCCATGTCTTTGACTTTTTGGCGTGTGATGGCTAGGAGGATGATATGTTAGGCGAAGCTGCTGAAAATGTAAGCTGGATTAAAAAGAAATTTGATACTATCAGCGACCTTAGAGACCGCTTTGAGACTGATTTTGGGTTTATCAGGTCTGAGCAGTTCACTATCCCCAAGAAGGAAGGGAAGTGGGATTCCTTTACTACTAATCGTCCTTCTACTGATGCGAACAAGATAATCAATGTACTCGCCTCAGCTAAGGTCAAGATTTCTATCCCTCTTACCGATGAAGATAAACAGCAAAGGGTAGACCTCTCGACTACAGAACGCTTCGTCTACGGGTGTATTTCTTTAAGGGATAACCTGATGAGTGGTATCCCAGAAGCCTTACCCCTTCAGAGTGGACTTTCATGGCACGCACCTATTCGTGGTTGGATTGGGCTTCTCTGTTATTTCTATGAAAAGGATGATGGCAAGAACGGCAAAGTCTGTCCTCATATCGCTGTATGGGACATCCTAAATACCGCTTGGGCTTCAGGGTATAACGGGTTAGTTAAAGCGGGCAATATGCGCTACGCTTCACCAGAAGAGATTAAAGACCAATACAAAGAGGACTTGAAGCCTGATAATTATGGTAGAGTAGTTATCTATGATATATGGGACAAGGATGAACATGGAGTTATCGGGACGGATGGTGCTAATAGTAAAAGTAACGGGTATCTACTTAAACCTGAAAAACATGGTTTAGACCACGTACCTGCACTTATACTTCCTGGAGGTTCTACTCCATTAGTCCAGAGTAAGGATTATACCGATACTATCAAGAATGTGGGTGAAAGTGTGTTCGTTAATAACCGTAACCTTTTTGAGGCGGAAAGTCGCATGGGGACTTATCTCATGACATTTGCGGGCAGGGCAGCTAAGACTCCTATGGCTCACGAGTGGGATAGCACTAAAGGCGGGAACTTCCCTGCGTTAGAAGGCAACCCATTCGAGAAGGGTAGCGAGATACCTATTGATATAGGTAAGGGCGAAAAGATGACACCCCTTATCCCCCCTGAACTTACCAGGGACTTCTTCTCATTCCAGCAGTATCTACTCGGAAGATTAGAAGTTGGTGGGCAAGCGCCTGTATCATTTGGGCAAATCAGTCAAGCACTTCCAGCGGCAGGTATCAACATCCTGCGCCATGCTTCTATGGAGAATATCAAACCTCCCCAGAAACTCATGGAGAGGGCTTATCAATGGTTGGCTCACGAGTTAGTCAGCCAGTATAAAAACGGCAAGTTCGGCAAGATGGAGATTCAGGGGATAGACGGTTCTAACAGGAAGTTCAGGATGGAAGTCGAACCTGAAAATATTGATGATAGCTGGCAGTTCGAGACGGAACTGATTACCGACTTCCCGCAGGACGATATGGCAAATGTCGGTATGTCCGTCCAGTTGAAACAGGCCAAACTGCTCTCCGACCAAACCATCAGGGACAAGTACCTTAATGTGGCTGATACTGACTCTGAAGAAAGGAAATTGGACAATCAGGCAGCCAATGAAGTGGCATTTATCAAACTACGCCATCTGGCGGTAGCCCTTCTCAAAGATGGGGATATTGAAGGTGCGCAGTTTATCATGGATGATATTGAGAGAATGAAGATGGAAGCTAGTCAACCACAGCAGGGTGTACCTTCTGCCCCTACATCTGGTATTGCCGCCCAACCTAATATACCACAGGCGGTAGCACCATCGGCGGATACTACGGCGGTTGCGCCTCCTCCTCCAGCAGCAGCAACTCAACCTACTCCTAATCAGGGTAGGTTCAGGAGATTTATCAGTAGATTCGGAGGTGGATGATGACTTATCCTTTTAGAGAGGGATTCCAAGAAGGTGATACTAGAAATCCACAGTATTTTGACTTTAGTGACATTTATTGGTGGCTGTTAGATAATATCTTTGGGAATAGCCAGTATGCTTCATCACAGGCGCAGGACTTGGCGACTGTTCTTTCTCAGGTGGATATTTCAGGGTATGATGATAATGGGCAGACCCAACTAATCAGGGCATATTCTGATAATTACAAGAATGTAGTAAATTACCTTACCCAGTATAGAGGCAAAGACCCGCTTACTGCACAGAAACTAACCGCCGATATGCTAGGTAAAGGGCTTGTTGGTTTACCCCAAAACCAGTTTAGTCAGATGATTGAAAGCTATGCCTCTAATCCTGAACTTGATAAGTTTATAGCACAACAGAACACTCAACAAATACTAGCCGAACAAGAGAAACGCCAGAAACAATTGGGTATTCTCAGTAGTCAACAGATAGAGAAGGGGTCTGACATTTACGGGCAGGAATTAGCAAAGATACGTTCTGGGCAAGTGAGTGCTGCTTTAGGGGCTGCACCTTCCCCTGCTCAACTTAGTGCTGGTGTAACTGCGGGAGTTCGGTCTGATATTTCGCCTGCTGCATCGAGATACTTTGAAAGCCGCTTGCCTCAGATATATCAAGAAACTGGTATGCCACAACAGAGAACTAACTGGCAACAGGACTTAATGAGTTCGATATTAAGAACTGGCATACCCGAACAGCGTCCTGGGGACAAGTCTTTTACGCAACAGGTAGCTGCCAGCGACCCCTGGTCACAATATCTGGCACGGTTGAAGGCAAGCGGTGGTTTAATCGGCCAATTCAAGAGTCTTACCCCAAGAGAAAGGGGATATTATTCGGGAATATTAAGGCCGAGGACTAGAACGCTCAAATGACAAGCCCATCTGACCTATTAGTAAAGAACTTACTGGACGAGAAAGACCAACTTGACGAGTTGCGTACTGCCTCTGTGCCTCCAGTAAGAGGTTATGCTCAAGGGAGGGCTGTACCCTTTACTTCTGATTCGGTTACTCCTTCATTTGGGACTAATCTCGCCCCCACTCAAGAAGGGATAATAAATCTTCCATTAAGAGAACTCACACTAGATGAGCAACTAAAACGTGCTGCAGAGGCAAAAGGTGAAAGCCATTATTTTAATCCAGAAGAGAAGTCTTGGAAACTGGTTACGCCTCCTAAAGAGCAACCTTTAACAAGGATGCCTTTTACCCAACCGGAGAAAGCAATACCATCTGCAGAACTACCAAAACCGAGAGAGGGCGCAGGTTTTATACTCGATATTCTATCAGGGCGTAAGACTACTGAAAATCCTAAAGGGTTAAGCTTTGTAGAATATTCGAGGCAATTCCCTGCTGCTGAAGCGGCTATTGTGGGTATACCCGCAGCCGTAACAGTCGGGGCTATAGGCTATCAGGGGATTAAGGAAGCTACCAATGCTATGCTTTATGGCTCTTTGATGAGGAACTTGAGTTTGCAGGCGAAGGCTAGGAATATCCCATTAAGCAAAGAGGAAGCCCAGTTATTTGCTAATGAGTTCACCAATGTATTAGCCAGACGTTTCTCGATGGCACAGAACTGGAAGAACGCCTTTAACTTTGCTAGAGGTAAGTATGTTCCTAAGCCCGAAGTAGTACAGGAAACTGAAAGTGTAGCGCAAAAGGCAGCAGAACAATATATCACAATGCTTATTCCCAGAGCTACTCAGACAGGTGCTATGGCTATGGGGGGTACTCCAAAGGCTACTCCTGGTGGGCAGTTACCTGAAAGGATACCTCCTATAGTACCCGAAATGGGTAAGATAATACCTACAGAGGGTACATTGAGACCCTTTGGGATGGCAGATGAAGAAATGAAAGCTCTATTTTCGGGGCGTAAACCTATTGTTGATTTAGCTAATAAGTATATTGGTAGACTCCCTAAGAATATTGTTGAGGAAAAAACTGGATGGGGTTATTTATACTACCCCAAAGGGGATAAGAGTCTCGCCACACAATTAAAAACACTCATGGGCTTACCTTCAGAACAAAAGTTTACTCCAGAATGGCATACTAAAGTTGGACGAGTTTTTGGTTATTCCGAAGAAGACATAAAGGCATTTTTGGCATCCCAATCTCAAGGAACTCCGAACTTTGATGCCCAAACAGGTAAGATAATACCCAAACCTGCTGAGATTGTAGCCCCAGAACCTACAACGATAGCACAAGAGGTTACTCCTGCGCCAGAGGTTACAACCCCCGTTACTGTTTATGGTTTTGGCGCAACGGCTTATGAACAAAAAGCAACAGTAAATATGATTCAGTTAAAAGACCAAGAATGGGTAACATGGATTGACCCTGATGGGAATAGAATTACTGGTAAAGTAATGGGGGAAGCACATATAGAACGTGCAGGGGGAGAGGGAAAACAACAAGGTTATACTATTGCAGAAGGTAATCCTTCTCCTGGCGTTGAAGTCAGAGATTTGGGGGTAATTACTGACCGAAGGCTGTCATTAAAATATCCCAATAGTAACAAAGCTATCGTAATACCAACTGCCGAAGTTACTATGCCTCCTTCTACCTCTGTTCAGACAGGACAAGTTACTGAACCTATCCCACAAGCCCCTGAGACGGCTGTAACAGCGGTAGAACCTACAAGTGCGATAGATATGCCTCAAGAAAGGATTAGCCCTCCATTAGGGCAGCCACCTGATGATGTGCCTCCGTCTAATCCTACAGAAGTGGCATTAGTGGAGGGAGTTCCTTCTGAGTGGGAAGGGATTATGCCTAACCTTCGTTCTGCTGATGAAATCGCTAAAATAATGTTCAGGGAAGATGACTGGCGTGTATTCGCTAATCTCCCCATGATGAGACAGATAATGTCCCACTTTAATCCTGCCGCTATTGCTGATAACCCAAGTCTGAAATACAAGGTTATCCGTGCAGTACTGAGGTTCGAGTCTACACAAAGAAGTGCTGCCGTGTTATCCCATCTGGAGAAGTTAGGCAATCAAGAAAAGATATTCGGCAAACTAGATGATAAGGGATTTATTGCCTCTGGCAAACTAAAAGGGTTATCGGTCAACGATATTCGCACCTATCCAAAGAAATATGTCAATAAACTAACCGAGGCTCAGAAATGGTGGATTAACAATGCAGATGAGATTGAGAAGGCGAAACTAGACTTTCTCAGACGTAATGATATTAACATTAACGAACTATCCTTTGAGGAAGGTGGTCAATATGCTGGTCGCCGTTGGTTGTTCAAGAGAACATCTGATGGCACGATAGTTGAAAGTGGTACTATAGGTACTGGTGGGGCTAGGCCAGGTAAAAAACTTGGTGTAGAAAAGCATAGAGTATTCAGTAGCCAAAAGGAAGGTATTGAAGTTGGTTTCTATCCTATGCCAGAAGATGCCGCAATAGCCCTTAATGTCAAAGGGGCTTTCCAAAGAGTGGCTGACAAGGAAGCCGCCGAGTGGCTATTGAGTAAAGTAGACTGGCGCACTACAAAAGCACCTGATGACTTAATTTTGGCTGCTGAGTCTGCCAAGTCTAATCTACAAAAGAGCAAACAACTACTGGCGGCACTTAACAGGGCGGTTCGTGGAGAGAGAGTGCCAGATAGTACGATAAACTCTATCGCTAATGTGCATCCTGCTGAAGCTAAACGACTTAGTAATTTAATTCCCCGTCTACAGAAAGGGGAAGAAACGGCTAATGAGGTAAAATCTCTCACGGCTAAAGCCAAAGAACTAATTAAGCAGTCCCAACAGGAGTATTGGAAGGCTACGGCGGCAAGAGCGAGAGCTAGAGAAATAGCCATGCAGGTGGGATATGATGAGGGGGCGGTATCTGCCCCTGCCTTCGCTGGCAAGATATTCACTGGCCCAGAGGCAAAGGAAATTACGAGGGCTATCAACAAGGACTTACAATCCACAGCACCGAGTATATTGCGCGCTGTGAATAAAGTAAATGCGATTTCCCGTTACTTCATGTTGGCTGGAGACTTCTCGCCTTTATTTATCCAACTACTATATCTTGCTGGTGGGAATCCTGCCGTCTATGGTAAGGCGGCTATTGGTGCATTAAGGGGGTTGATGAGTCCCCAATTTCTTACCAATTATTATGCTAATAACAGAGACTTGCTTAATGCTAATCCTGACCTCATTCTATCACGGGGTGGTTCTACCGAGTTTACTGAAGCCATGCAAAAAGGTGGGTTACTCTCATCCAAATTAAGACTCATACCGCAAGAGGAAAATTTCTTAAAACAGGTGGGGTTATTTGCTCCGAGGCTATTAGGGAAAACGGGGGCTACTTTACTTGAGCCATTCCAGAGGTTCTTTGAAACGGCTTTGGATGTAGCTGGTATTGAAATGAGAAAAGGGCTAGATTTTCTGGCTAAAGACCCGAAATCTATTGAAGAAGTCAATATGTTTATCAATGAGTTCAGGGGATTAGCCTCTTCAGAACGTATAGGCGTATCTCCAGCATGGAGAGAAGGGGAAACGGCGACATTACTAGCACCACGATATAATAGGGCCATAGCTAGTCTGCTATTTGACTTGGGTAGAAATAATATACGTGGCAAACTCGCTAGAGAATATCTGGCTATGGGTATAACTGCTGTGGTTGCTATGGCTATCGTTATTAGTCTGGCACGGCGTGAAGACCCACTAAAACATCTTGACCCACGTAGCACAGAGTTTCTGACGTGGAATATTGCAGGGCAACAGGTTGGGCCAGGTTCTAAAGTCCGAAGTGTTATCCGCCTGATGGGGCAATGGACTAAGGCAATTCAAGATGGTAACGAGGAAGACTTATTTGCTTTCTCAATGGATAACCCTAGTATCCGTTTTCTACGTGGTAATCTCTCCCCAGCCGTAGGGACTGCTATAGACCTGATAACAGGTAGAAACTTTATTGGAGACCCAACCAGAGATTCAATGATGCATTTTACAAAGGAAGTACTTATTGGTAATCTAACACCGATTTGGGTAGAAAATGCTCTTATGGAAGGTGGTACTACTTTAGAACGTGGAGTCAGAGGGCTTGTAGAGTTTCTTGGAGGCAGAGCCTATCCCGAAACTACCTGGGATAAAGTTAAACCACTTAGAGAGAAGTACGCTAAAGAGGATTTTGGCACAGATTATGAAAGTCTCAATAGCGCACAGATTGACGAATTAAAACGCAATCATTCTGACCTAGCGAAACTGGAGGAGGGGGCTAGTAAGGAATGGGCTGAGAAGGGTACAGACTTTGAGAGGTGGTATTTCGATGAGACGGAGAGGGTTGTCAAACAGAGGAATGAAAACCTAGAGTTGGCGGCTCAGGCTTTACTTGATGGGAAGATAAGTAAGTATGAATATGACAATCAACGTGGTTATATCCGCCCCTACTACTCTGGGGGGCGTGCCGTATTATGGTCGGCAAAAGAGGCTCTTGATGCGAAGGCGGTGGAGAGAATCAATCGCTGGATGGATGAAAACCTATCGCCAGAAGATAAGTATATGAATCAATACCGTGAGTATGAGTCAGAACTAATTGAAAAATCAGACTTACCGATAGATTGGAACACTATTGAAAAGGATACGTTTAACTGGTTGGCTCAACTCCCCACAAAGTATCGAGATTATATCTTGGAACATAAAGATGATTGGATTAAGGACTTACCCGAAGCTGCAAGGCAGATAGAAGCTGAAAGGCTAACTGGTATAGACAATGGTAGATGGTGGGATGGCTACAGAGAATCTGGGGTGGGTGGTGGGCTTCCCTCTATCGGTGGGTATTCCCAGAACAGGCAAACCCCCAGTTCCGGCACATTACCTCCAGTCAGGGGATATTCTCAGAATAGAGGACAGTAGTTGGTTCGCACTAATTGACAGTTATTGTAAAATGTGATACAAATAAAAGTAAGGAGTAGAAATATATGGTAGTTGAAACTAAGGAAGAAGTCTCCGAGGAAACCAAAGTAGAAGAACCTGAAACTGAAGATACCTCCGAACCCGTTGAGAAGGAAGGGACTAAGGCTAAGGTTGAAGTTAAGTCTGAAGTCAAGCCGATAACCTTCCAGACTCAAGAGGAACTGGACAAGGCTATCGAGAAGAAGGCTAAGACTCTGGCTGATTCTATCTCTGATAAGGGATTAAAAACCTATCAGACTCAGATAACTGACCTTAAAAAGCAACTTAAAGAAGCTACCTATAAAAAAGAAGATGATGTACTTGCTAAACTTCAGGAAGCCCAGACTGATGAATGGGGGAAGACCGAATCCGTAGGGGTATTTCAGGATGAGGTTAAGAAGTTAATTGCGGATAGACGAGCATTAAATACTGAGAAAGAGGAATGGGAGGAGAACCATCAAAAAGCAACACAAAGCGTTAAAGAAGTTACCGCCTTTACCGAGGCACTGACTTTACTTCTTCCAGATGATGACGCAGGGTTTATCACTGAACTGACCACATTAGCTGAAAAGATAGCTGGTGCGGAAACAGAGAAGGAAAAGGCTCTGCTGATAGAACTGGAAAGGGCGAAGTTACAGGCACTCGCAGAGGCTCAGAATAATAAACCCAAGAGGACAAAACCTGACACAGGACTCCCCAGTGCATCAGGTGGAAGAGACTTATCCAAGTTGACTCCAAGCGAGATACTGGTGGAGGGATTCAAAAAAGTGACAAGTAAATAGGAGGAAATAAAGTGCAAAATCTCACTCAATACGAATACCTTGATAGAGATTTAATCCTTAAAGGTGTTGCTAACTGGTTGGTTAAGGAAAGCCCGATGCTTGGGGCTATGCCGATGAAATCGATACAGGGCAACTCTTACAAGTATAACATCTCTACATCTCTGCCTACTGCCTCATGGTTGACAGTAGGAGACCAGATTCCAGAAAGCACGGGGGCTTACGAGCAGAGGTCTACCGACATCTTCACCATGATTCAGAACGCCTATACCGATAAGGCGGCGATTGCCCTAAATGCTACCCAGAACCCAGAGGCGATTGACGCTGAACTGGCTGCTCAGGCGATGGCTCACGAATGGGAGAAAACTCTCATAGTTGGGCAAACTTCAACCCAGTCTAATTCCAAACAGTTCAAGGGACTACTGAGGATAATTGCCGAGTTCGAATCGTCTACTACTACCGACCTTGATGGTGCTGCTCCTGGGTTGGCAGGAAACAATAGCCAGGTTCTAGCTGGTGCTGCTACCGAAGCGACTATGACAATGGCGATGATTGACGAACTGATTGACAGGATTAAACCAGGGAAACCTGATGTCCTGTTAATGTCTCGTCTGTCAAGACGGCGACTCAATACTCTCCAGAGGGCAAGTGGTGCAGGTAGTGGTGCCGGTCTGGTACTGACTCAATCGGAAATGTTTGGTAAGTTTATGTCAACATACGATGAAATACCCATCTATGTTTCGGACTTCTTGCCGGATAACTTCCCAATCAACACCACCCCTGGTATCCTAACAACTAGTACCTATAACTACGATGCTGCGAGAGCAGCCACCGGAGACCTAGACCACAGCATAATCTTTGCCATGCAAATTGGTGAGAAGAAAGTTCAGGGACTAAACGCTGGCGAGATGAAACATGAGCGAAAGGAAATTGTAGAGAACTACAATGCAATCCTCAACCGCTACGTCTGGTACACTGGTCTGATGTGTGCCAGTAAATACAGTCTGGCTGTACTGACGGGCTTAAATGCCTAATGGATGTACGGATAGGAAAAAAGGAGGATAAAGATGACAGCTAGAAATATAACTATCAAAAGGAGATGGAGCCATATCGTTCTCCCATCGGGCATGATTCTGACAATCCCGCCCGATGATAACCTGGCTCAAGTTACGGTTAGTGACGAGGTTGACCCCTATGCGACTTCAGCTACTCAACAGTTCCCACTTGGCACAAAGTTAGAGTATGGCCCTGAAGTTTATCGCTATGCTCTGGAAGGTGGGGTTGGTGTGGAAATCGGTGCGCTGTGCCAGTCAGTCGTACCACTAGCAGGGCATATCAATGAGGTCTGCGGTTCTTCGGCGGTTGAGGCTACCACGTTAGACTTTACCCCTAAAGTGGTAACCACCGATAACCTTGCTGAGAACGAACTGGCTCAAGGGTATGTCTACATCTACGATAGCACTGGTGAAGGTGCTAAGTATCGTATCAAGAGCCACCCTGCAATAGTTGGTGCGGTTTCGGGAACATTGACCTTGTACGACCCAATCAGGATTGCTACATCAGGGTTATTGGCTACCGTAATACACAACAAGTTCCGCAAGTTCATAATTCACCCATCACCACCTACTGCTACACCCTGTGGATGGACGGTAACTGCTGTAACGGCAGATTATTACTGCTGGTTGCAGACCAAAGGCCCACTGTGTTCTTTGATAGACAGTGGCGGTTCGGCAGTAGTTATGGGGCAACCTTGTGTACCATCTGCTGAAGATGATGGGGCAGTCCAGATTTTTGACCCCGATGTAGCGACTGAACCTAACGCAGGTGTTGTTGGCTGGATAATGGAAATTGGTGCTGATGCTGGTGGCGCTGCTGCCACCTACGGCTTCGTAGACGCAAGCCTTGAATAGACTAGCTAGTTAGGGGAAGAAGGAGGGAAATAAATTGACAGCTAGAAACATAACCATTAAGAGGCGGTGGTCTGAAGTCGTACTCCCGTCAGGCATGATAGTAACTATCCCGCCTGACGATAATCTGAAGCAGATTACCGTCAACGATGACATAGACCCATATCAGGAGTCGGCTACACAGGAGTACCCACTCGGTACGAAACTAGAATATGGTCGTGAGATATACCGCTATGCCCTATGCGGAGGGACGGGGGTGGAGATTGGCGCACTATGCCAGTCTGTTGTCCCGTTGGCAGGGCATATAAATGAACTCTGTGGTACGACAACGATAGGGGATACCACTATTAACTTCTATCCTAAAGTTGCAACCACTGACGACCTTGCCGAGAACGAACTGGCTCAGGGTTACATTTATATGTACGATGCGACTGGCGAGGGTGCTAAGTATCGTATCAAGAGCCACCCTGCTATCACTGGGGCGAGTGCGGGAGTACTAACTCTCTACGACCCGATACGGCTTGCCACTACAACTGGCACAACCAAAGCTACGGTGATGCACAACAAGTTTCGTAAGTTTCTCATCCATGCATCAAACCCTACGGCTACACCCTGTGGATGGACGGTGGCCGCCGTGACCGCGGACTACTACTGTTGGCTACAGACCAAAGGCCCAGTTACTGCCTTGATTGATGGTACGGTAGTTATGGGTCAGCAGGTCAGACCGTCTGAAGATGACGATGGCGCAGTAGCAGCTATGGACTACGATGAGGCTACGAGAGCCGACCTCGGTGCTGTCGGATGGGTCATGGAAATCGGTGCTGACGCCGCTGGTGGTGCAGCTACCTATGGACTCATAGACGCAAGACTAGAATAGAATAAACCAAATGGAGAGGGGAGGCTAACATCCTCCCTTCTCCTAAAGGTAGCAGTAATGGCAGATATGCTCGAAGAGATGTATAGGGATTGGCATGTTATTTGTCCTGAAGACGACCTATCGAAGGAGGCACTACGTAAATTCAGGGAAGAAAAACATATAATCGCAGAGGAATATTTCAAGCCGTCCCCCCTACCTAGAATACAGTTATTTACCCGTTTAATGCTTGGCCATCCCTGGAGGGAGTATGTTATCCAGTTTGTTAAAGACCCTTTGCGATTGGCGATTATCAAGGCTAAGTCCATTTCGGATATATTCGGAACATTACTAACTTCCGCTAAAAGGATACCAGCGGAGATAACCAAAGAAAATTGCAAGATGCCTAATACCCACGTCCTGTTTGATATTGAGGACAAGTTCTTTGAATATGAAAAGAACGGCAGCCGTAAAGCCTTATATCGAGCTGCTTTTAAGATATACAAAGCTGAAGTAGAACATGACACAGATTACAGTTTTCGTGGCGAGTGGTTGCTAGAAGAGCAGATAAAGGCGATACTGGACGGTAGGTGGAGACCAAGACCTGAAGGCGCACCTCATCATAAACTTTGGAAAGAGCCAGAACCATATGGGGGCAAACACTCGATAGTGTATAAACTGCAAGCTCACGCAGAAGAGATTAAGAAGCTCCTGGAGGAATAATATGGCAGAGATGATACCAACTTACACGATAACGGAGTTCCGCAAACTGAAGGCGTTTCAACTTAAGAGGTTAAAAAATTGCGAGATAACTTCTGACGGCGAATATCTTTTCACATTCATCAATGGGATGTTAGAACCGTCTGGCTATCTCAGGAAACAGAGTGAGTATAACGGACAGACAAGTAATGCCGTAGGTGGTAAAACCATTGAGGAGATTTTGGATGTGCCCGCTGTACCAGTATAGATGCTTAACCTGCGGGAAGGAATATGAGGAGATGAGTTCTATAAAGGATAGACACGATACTATATGCCCTTGTTGTGGTAGGAGAAGGGGTATTGTGATAATCCCTGTAGTAGTAAATCATACCTTTGGTTGGAGACTTACAGAACGGGCACATAACGGCACAGGGCCAAAAGAGGAAATCGAGAAAGCAGTATAATTAGGAGGCTAATATGGTAGACTATTCGGTATTAACGGAAGACCAGAAGGGGAGGCAGTTACACCCTGTACTGGCAAATACAGCAAAGGATGGAAGTGGGACATGGTATATTCCACTGGTTGACTCAAGTGGGCAATTCCTCCTTTCCGCCTTACCTACAGGAACAAATGTTATTGGCAAGGTTGGGCATAACATTACAGGCATAGGGCACGGCTATAAAGTAGTGACTACAGCAGGGTCAGATGAATGTATAGTTGCCAGTTCTACACCAGCCAAGACAGTGATTATCCAGGCGCAGACAGATAATACTACGGCAGTAGCCGTAGGCGCAACTGGGGTAGATGCTTCAATCGCCACAGGGACAGGAATTATCCTTTATCCTGGGGACTGGACTCCACCGATAGATGTTGATAATCTCACGGATATTTATGTGGATGCCTTATCTTCAGGGGAAGGCGTCAGATACATTTATCTCACCTAAAGGAGACCTATTATGCTGCAAACTCTAGGCTCTAAGAATATGTGGAGGTCTAAGGGTAGGCTGAACTTCCCTGTTAATGGTTTAGTTTTCTACGCCCCCCTCTGGCATCCGCAGAATAGTGGAAGCCCATTTAATGCACTAGACCTAGTTACCCCCGGGACTCATTCCTGTACTGTT
>Ga0180007_10004166_pt1 | contig 15491 bp, 18 predicted proteins | sample MM_PC_MetaG_FD_121122 | JGI IMG/M metagenome (GOLD analysis project Ga0180007, IMG submission 121122) | Groundwater microbial communities from the Aspo Hard Rock Laboratory (HRL) deep subsurface site, Sweden - MM_PC_MetaG | ecosystem: Environmental > Aquatic > Deep subsurface > Groundwater... | reverse complement strand
GTCACCCCAAAAAGAATAAAACCTTAAAAACCACTGCTTTAAACATTATATCAAAAAAACCATACTGGAATCTCTCCAATATGGCTCTTTTTATTTTCTGTCTGTTTTAATCGAACGCTTTCTAAAAGGGCTATGAAATATAATTGAACCGGTTTTACTTCTTTATAAAAACGAAGTAGGCTAAAACAAATAGTAATGTTGGAAAAATAATCATTGGTACCAAAATAAGAGTTGCATATGCCCCGGGAGTAAAAAGCATTCGTAGAACTAAGGAAATAGGGATGAGCATAAATAAAATGTACCAAATGACGTAAATTTTTCTTCTATATTTATTGACGTTATCGTTTCTTTGAAATCCCATTTTCATCAATCTTTGATTTTCCATTACAAAATAAGTTACAACGGCCGAAATGATAAATAAGAGACCAAGAACAAGAAACACCATGGAAGTCGTTGAGAGAAATAATAATAAAACTCCAAACCCTTGTAGTGCTGAAGCAATGATTAAGGCATTATTCAATCCTAAATCCTGAGCCTTTTCTTTAGAAGGAGTCGTATCTTGTATTGATGATAGAAGATCCTCTGGTAGAATTTCAAGAGCTGTAGACAACGCTGGAATCATCGCAAGTTCAGGTAGCCCTCTTCCGGTTTCCCATTTTGAAATTGTTTTCGAGCTTAGATACAACAGATCTGCCAGTTCTTGCTGAGTCAGATTCTTTTCTTTTCTCTTTGTTTTGATTAATTCATTCATTCGCATATCAATAATCCCCTTTCATATGAGCACATTGTAACGCGTATTTAGTATATTTACTACCTACGATTGGTAGGTAGTGTATATTATTGAAATTCACTATAATATACGATTCATAAAATCTTTCATTTTGTTTAAATATCGGCCATATACTATGAGGTGGTGATTTCCATAAGGTGCAGTAAGGAAATACTTGACATCCTCAAGTTTAATCTTAATCTGAGTTCGGCATAGATTCTCTTCTTCTAGGTTTTCAACAAGCATGCCTTCCGCAACATAGTAGTCTTTGAGATTATTGCTGAGCTTGAACAACGTCACTGAAGTCTTTTTCATCTCACCCCGAATTCCTAATCCAATTCCGGATTCAAAATGAGTCATAGCTTTATAATTTTGCGCCATATCGATGGGTAAGGTACAATGGGCAAAGACAATTTCATTTTTAGTTGTATCAATCCTCGAAGGATTGGCTTGGAATCCAGGCTGTCCAGTCACCTGGTTCAAAAAATACATTGAAAGCATTGAAGGAATATCCCCTTCGCAAGTTCCGATCATATGATCCCGGTTCAGTAATGATAATCCGAGGCATCCTGTTGTATGAATCTTTCCTAGGAGATCAAAACAACGAATGGTCAACCCTTTCAAATTATATTTGTTCACGAGAACATTCAATGCTTTACTAACTCGTTTTGCATCTCTTACTTCTAACGAATCAAAATCAAGCACTAGTTCATTCTCATAATCTTCAATATCGACCCGGTTATACTCTTCTACAAGTTCATCTATTTCAATGTCAATCAACTTAATGTTCAACTTCTTTAAAACCAACCCATAATCAACCTTGGATGCAATCAACCAGTCACTCGGCGCTCCTATAACGCCTAAATTGACTTTTTCGAAGTCTTCTTCTGCTTTAATATCATTCAATCTTGAAACGATATAGTCTGCAGTTCCGTGTAGAATTTCAGCTTTTTCACCTTTACTTTTGAGATAGGATAGAATTTCCATACTGGCAGCCAATGAATTATTGGATCCATATGTCAGAAAATAATACGGAGGTAAAAGATTATTTTCCATTTCTAAGAATAATCCTTCAGAGCCTCCGCTTTGTATCAAAATCAAAGAAATGTCTGAATCGTAAAATTCAGACAGATTGGAAAGTGTCACTTCATGTTTTCCAATAACTCTTATTTCATCTAACAATTGCTTTGTTTCTACATTAATTTTGATGTTGTCATGTAATTGCGATACGATAGGTAATACCTTGATTTTCATTTCATTTCCTCGTCTCGATTGATAAATTCATTATATCATATAGATAATTTAGAGTGATTATAATTTTCAAAATTGAGCTATTTGAAGGTTAAAAAAAGCCTCCGCAGAGGCTTTTTTGGATTAGGATGATAATGGCAAAGTGATTGTAAAAGTCGTTCCTACATTTTGTAAACTTTGAACACTGATATCTCCGTGATGAATATGGATGACTTCCTTCACCAAAGCCAATCCAAGTCCTAGGCTATAATCGCCTTGAGATCTAGATTCATTTTCTCTATAGAAAGGATTAAATATCTTTTCTAGATTTTCTTTCGATATTCCAATTCCAGTATCTGACAGTGTCGTAATAATATTTTTGTTTTCTTTTTTAAAGTCGATTTGGATTGATCCGTGCTGTTTGTTATATTTGATTGAATTCATGATCAGGTTTGAAAAGACACGAATCATCATCGTTTGATTACAATGAATAATTGCTTTAAACTCAGGACGATTGACCTGAAGTGAAATGTTCTTTTCTGTCAAAATCGGAGCCAAAGAGTCCCCGGTCAATTTGATTAGTTCGAATAAATCAATCGATTCCATGTCACCTGAAGAAAGTTGCTTTGTTCTTGTAATCTCAAGTAGTTGGGTAACGATACTTTCCATAAACGATACTTGTGACATTATTGTATTGATTTCTTCTTGTTGGGTCTTATTGTCGGTATGTACAAGCATGTACTCTGCCTGTGCTTTCATTACTGTCAGAGGAGTCCTTAGTTCGTGTGACACATTTGAAGAAAATTGTTTCTCCCTGTTAATGCTTTGTTCAACTCGGTCAAGCATTTGGTTGACCATGAGAGAAAGTTCATAAACCTCATCTTTAGCTGTATTGATAGGAACTCTTTTTGAATAATCTTCTTCATCCTTGATGCTCGATGCGGTTTGATATATTTCTCGAATCGGTCTAAAAGACCTTTTTATTATGATATATCCTCCGACCGCCGCAAACACAATCAGGATCGGTGAAAAAATTCCGGCAATCAAGATGATTCTCTGTACCGAACTCGACATGATATCAATATCATATATTCCACGCAATACGTAACCGTCTTCAAGCGCTACATCGTAAATAAGCCAAGATACCCCGTTATATTCCTGACTTTGAATGGTGTTAATTTCAATCGGATTACTAGCATCAAAGTTTTGAGGAATCGGACCATACGCGACCTGATTCGAATAATAGACTAGAAATAGCACACCATCGTGGTAGAAATGAAACGATTCATCGTCATCATTATCTTCAACATATATCCCATCATCTTCAATTTGTAGTGTAACTGCAACTTCTTCAGTTGAATTGATGATAACACGATTAGTCTGGTCATTGATGATTTGGGAAGAAGCTGTTTTAAGAAAGTAAAAAGCCAACCCAATCAGGATGGTAAAAAGAAAGGTATACAAAATGATGATTTTTTGTTTAATGGACCACTTTTTCATTCTTCTAGCCTCATGACATAACCAAATCCACGAACTGTATGGATCAATTTCACAGGAAAGTCATCATCAATTTTTTTTCTCAAGAACCTAATGTATACATCAATGACATTCGAATACCCTTCATTGTCATAATTAGAACTTACACTTTCAAGTCTTTCTCTTGAAACGACAATATCTTTGTTAAGTAGAAGATATTCGAGTAAGATGTATTCTTTTTTTGATAATTTGATTTGTTTCCCAGCTCGTTCAACTAAGTTTAACGTACGATTCAAGGTTAAATCTCCAAGTTTCAAAACAGTATAAATCTCAGTTTCCCTTCGACGTAAAAGCGAGCGAATTCGAGCAAGCAATTCTTCGAACGCGAAAGGCTTGACCAAATAATCGTCCGCTCCAAGATCCAACCCTTTCACACGATCTTGAATCGTGTCTTTTGCGGTTAGAAGTAAAACTGGCGTTGCATTTTTTTTCAATCTAATTTGTTTCAAAATTTCAAGACCATTAATCTTTGGAATCATGATGTCAAGAACAATTGCGTCATAATCCGTAAAATTGATATAATCGAGTGCGGTCTCTCCATCTCCTGCATCATCAGTTACATACCCGGCTTCATTCAGTCGCTTCTTTAAAATGTTTCTTAATTCCCTTTGATCTTCAACAATGAGTAACTTCACATTACCACCTCATACTATATAATATAGCAGGTTTGATTAAAATTAGATTAAAATGCAATTATTTTCCGATTTTAATGTTCTTTTAATATTCATTTCATAAAATGGGAGCATGAATTAATTAAAAGGAGCTAAAATTATGAAAAAATTATTATACTTAAGTTTGATGTTGGTTTTTGGTTTTCTTCTTGTGGGTTGTGATGTATCGGAAGCAAATCCTCTAAATAATCAAATCGATAATGCAACGACCGTATTCACACTGGATGAGTTGTCACAATATACTGGAGCAAATGGAACAACCGCTTATATCGCTGTCGATGGAGTTGTATATGACGCTACTACGGTTTTCTCGAATGGAACGCATCAAGGAATGCAAGTCGGAGGAACGGATGCGACTGCTGTATTCGCTATGAGTCCTCATAGTCAAACGTTGTTACTGACTTTGCCTGTTGTTGGAATGCTTGACACTAGTTCTTCAACTACCAATCTATCTGCCAATCCTTCAACAAGTGGAACCTTGCCGGTATTTACAACCAGCGAACTATCACAATATACGGGAGCAAATGGGACAACTGCATATATTGCAGTGAACGGGGTTGTTTATGATGTAACAAACGTATTTGTCAATGGCACCCATCAAGGAATACAATTAGGTGGAACAGATGCAACTTCAGTCTTTGCGTCCAGTCCTCATAGTGCCTCGCTACTCGAAACGTTAACAGTGGTTGGAACGATGGAGGGATACGATACAATTCCTGCACCAACAGATACTACCACTCAAGAAATGCTTCCCGTATTCACACTAGACGAACTTTCACAATATACAGGTGCCAATGGTTCAACTGCATACATCGCAGTGAACGGGGTAGTTTATGATGTCACTAACGTATTCTCAAATGGTCAACACCAAGGAATGCAATTAGGTGGAACAGATGCAACTGCAGTCTTTGCGTCCAGCCCTCATAGTGCTTCATTATTATTGTCTTTGACTATTGTGGGTTCACTAGAAGGATATAATCCTATCCCAGCTAACACAGAACCTACAATCACTCAGAACAATCAATGTGATGATGATGATGATGATGATGACGATTATGATGATGATGACGATTATGATGATGATGACGATGAACATGAAGATGAGTATGAAGATGAATATGAAGACGCTGAAGGTTTTGACGACTAACTATTAATCTTAGACCTATCTATATAAATGAAAAACTGATGGAGTTGTAACTCTCATCAGTTTTTTTTAGTCTTATAACAATCAATTATTAATATGGATCATGCCTATCATCATAGTCTTTTGAAACCGGTTCTGAAAGCGAAGGGATTTTAATTTCCGGATGTTCTTTCGTGTATTCGTATTCGATTAATAAGTAGAGAGGCGATAACATAAAAAGGATGCCAATATATAGACTATAACTTGATGTAGAAACATATTTTACATACATGACAATCCCGCCAATGCAAAAGAGAATCATTATAACCCAAAGCATAGCATAAGTAAACTTCATATATTCTTTGGATCTAAGATATCTGGTCAATCTTGTTAGCGCGATAATGCTAACTCCAAACAGATGAGTAAAAAGAACAACCAATCCAGTAAAGGATAAAAAAGACGAAAAACTGAGATGATCAATGATCACAAAAATCAATCGAATCAATATCGCTAGCAAAGTCACGGCTAGCGAAGCAAAATAATACTTCTTATACATAGGTGTATACCCTCCTTATTTAATAGATAAAATCCATTGTTTTGCATTCAAGTAATCAATAAATATCAAATTTAATTATCATAAAATGAGATAACTTTGAGCGTGAAAACGAAAATAATATCCACATGAAGGATCTACTTCAATTTCAATGACATCATTGATGATTTCTAAGTTAAATTGGAATATTAAAGTAGCCACACCGTTACAAAAGCCACTTTCCTCAAAGATTACGTCTGATACATTGTTGAACTGAACACATAAACCAAAGTCTTCTTTCATCTCGTGTTCCTTAAAGAATTTGGCATTGTGTTTTAAAAATTTGAACTCCAAAATGATGTTACTGGAATCTAATGTGATTTTAGAGATGTAATCATCATGAAAAATAGGCCTATATCCCAGTCTTTCTTCAATTTGATCAACAAACTTCGGTTCAATCATCGATTGCTCCTCCAAAAAATAAGCATAATTTAGATCTTCTCTTTTGAAACACTATTAACATATTCTTTTAAATCTCTGTATCTTTTCACGTACAATACTGTCCAAATAACGAAATCAAGACCAATCAAAGAAAATATGAGGATAGATAACCATATAGGAAAATGAAGTAAATTGTAAAGGAATAAAGCTATAGATAACCCCACTCCAGTTAAAATGAGATGAATTTGACTACGAAAGAACAAGTTCGTTTTGACTTGAATCTCATTCATTTGTTCCTCTGAATAATTCTCGTCGCTATTTTCTTCATGTATCTCGTCAAATAACGTATCCGATATGTCTTGCTTTTGTTTGGCAAAGGAAGCTTCCAGTTCATCTAACGAAGGCTTCATCTTTCTTTCGTTTCTTTTCCCCTTGATGTAAAATAACCAAAATACAATTATGATGACTAACAAGAAACCAATCAATACTACCTTTTTCCAAATGGAAATATCTGGATTAATGATTAGTCCAAAGCAAGTAAAAATGTAACCTATTGAGAAAAATACAGGCGCAAATATGCCACTCTTAAAATAACTTCGTAATCCCTTTATAAGTTTCTCATCTTCTGAAAGATTTTTCATTATCTACCTCGTAAATAATCTATATTATATGGTAGGGAATAAGTCGAAAAGCTATAACAGCAATAACGGAAATAAAACAATAATTAAAATACAAACAATGAAAAAAATCATTGCAAATCGGATTCTCTTTTTTTCAAGTATCGGATCGGGGCTCGTCAGATACCAATCCGGTCTTCTTTCTTGACGTTTGATTTCTTTGACATAAATCCCATATTCAATACTTAGATACGGAACGATTCCTATTACCATTGCAAGTAGCAAAACTGCTAAAAATGGGCTTCCATCAAAAAGGATTATATAAAATGAAAGTGCAATTGTTTCAACAAGGGTTCCAACATACAGAATGACAAAAAATTTCTTTGCACGGGTCCAGGACTGATCTGCGTATACCGATGTCTTGTAGAAGTTAAATAGTTTATCTTCATCGTATCGACTATTTAAATCCGCTTCATCTAATCGATTTTTAAGTTCAATGATAAACTGCCCTATATCTTTCAATAGGACCGTTACTCGTATTGGTTTGCCTTCTATGGGTATAATTTTTAACCATCCACCAATATAATTTGCGCTTTTCGAGTCGATTCTAGATATTTCATCATATCGAATATGTCTAGAATTTGCGACGTTTGTGAAAATGATTTCATCATTTGCTAGTGTGATTTTCGTTGAGTTCAAACGCCGATATAAGACAAAATCAAAAAAAATTATTGCCAGCAGTGGGGTTTCTGCAATCATAGCTTGTAGTGAAAGCATCGCGGTGAACAAGTATGCCAGCGAACAGATGATGAGGAGAATAATAGTTAAAATATAGATGTTGTGAATCAACTTTCGATAAACGTAAGTTTTAGGCATAATAATTTCCTTTCACTTTCAATATGTACGAATTCGTTAATATATCAATGAATAATATGATTTGGATTTCAAGTAAAAAGGATGCGATGCTATTACTCCAAACCTTTTTTGGAATCATTTTTACTTTTTGAAATCGTTTTACGATTAGCTTTTGTAAAAGGCATAAATAGGACTTTAAAAAAGCCAAACAAAAAAACTGTTTGGTCAAGAGAATCCTGATTTATCGTAAAATAGGGGTTTTTTGGATGAACTAAAATTGTTATCTCCTTGCTTTTGTAAGACGCAAGATCTCTTGTGGAAATTGACAGCATTGAATGCGAAGAATATTTCTCTTTGTTAAACAAAAAAGAGTAGTGAACTCTGCAGTAGCAAGCGTATCTCTTCATAGACATAACATTCACTCTTGTGATTTTTGCTCTTACGGGAATTCCATATAAAAATAGGCTTCTGAGCCTACGATTTCTTCTAAAAAATAACAATGCGAAAGTGATAGATATGATATAAAAAACAATTCCCAACCCCAAAATTGAATTCTCTCCAAAAACACCGACTGTCCCCATGATTGCGAACATTACTGCACCAAAGACGGTACCCATCAAAGTATAGTCAGAGAAAAACAATATATGAAATTTAGGAATTCGTTTATTCATAGAGTCTGCCTTTCAGTTTTACAAATGAGTATTGCAGATTTCAATCGACTATGCAAAAGTCGTTTTATAACGTTATTCAATTATTCTGGCAGTCTAGATTGTTTGATGAGCAAAGCAATCGTTGCGCAAAAACCAAAAAATGAAATTAGTATTAATACTGTACAAATGGAGTCAAAAATTCGGTAGTCTCCCTGATTAATAATCATAATTATCATAGATCCAATAAGAATAAGAGACAAAGAGATTAGGATTGCCGATAAAGAGATGATTCTTTTCATTGGTTACCCTCCAAATTCAATCATAAGTTAGTAAACAAATCATAATAATAAACAAATGCCTGTATAAATCATATCATATTTCATGACTTGATGTAATAAAAATATTATATTTTGGAAAATTATTTGACAACCGATTTGTTTTCATGAACTTTTTGGCAATGCGGACAAATAACTTCACTATTTTGGTTAATCTTGGTGATATTTCTGTAATACATTAATGATTCAATTTGTTTTTCATAAAACCAGTGTTCTTCATATTCAATATCAGACTTGTATACTGCATGTTTTTTGTGTTGAGTATTGTCCGTATAGAAAAAAGACATATTCGTTTCTTTACATTCATCTGTTTTTATTTGAATCATACAATCATTACATTGATAGTGCTTATGATATTGATCATAATGAAGACTTCCTCCACAGAAGGGACAAGTATCCCGTTGAGTATCTGAATATACCATCCCCTTGAGGATGATTTGTTGAATTCTTCTAAAGGAATCAATATCTTGCATACTGATATATATTTCTTCTCTTTTTAGATAATCTTCATAGAACGGACTGATAACGACGACCTCGTCCAACTCGAAATCTTTCTTGATCTTATTGAGCTCTTTGGGATTGTATCGTCGATTTGTAATCATTATTTTATAGGTGATTTCTTTATTAAATATAAGCAATATTTCTTTCTTGGTGTTGTCAACAATATCGAGTTTCCAACTCTTAAAAGCGAATGTGACATTAAGCGATCTTAAATTCATTTTAATCGTAGAATCAATCTCAAAATTAAAATGACCAGCCGAAAAAATAGTCAGTAATCCGACATATGTCAAGTAATTCATACTTACCAAGTCAAGATCTACAATTCCTTTTTCTTCATCGTATTTAGTCTGATTGCTAATTAAATATTTATATGTTTTATAGACTTGATGGTAGTCTTTCTGCATGATGAAAATATTAGTCTTTTTAAGCGATAAATGGGTGTTCCGTTTGATATTCTTTTTGCAAACCGGTTTATATAATCTTGGTGTAATTGCCTGACTGATGAGTGATAATTCATGAATCAGTTTTTTTGAGAGACTAATATATTGATTAAAATCTCGAATGTAGCCCGTATGTAATTTACCCAAGGCTAAAAAGTAATTAACATGATTGACTTTTTCGAGCAGATTAAAACTCATGATGTCGCTAGCATATAGTAGGTTGTCAAATATTCTTCTATTCTTATTTACCAACGATAGTACATCATCAACGAAATTGCAAAAAATGATATTTTCATAAATATTATAATCATCTTCATAATGCCTAGTTAATAACTTTCTTGGCAAAACACCGGTCTTTGTTATATTTGATACGTGTTGACTGTGATTTGCAAGATGTAGCAAAGTTTCTTGATTTATAATCCTGGCATTTTCAACGGGTAACACATCGTCCGTATCTTTCAATACAATGATTGGCTTGTTAAATATCCTTTTTATTGCAGGCAATGATTTTCTGATATAACGAATCGTTTCTTCCAATTTCTCAAAATCAAAATCGGGTTCAATGGAAAACAATGTCATGTTATGAACAACATAATAATCAAACTCAATGTAGGATATCAATCGATGTTTATTGACAAAGTCTTGAATATCGACTAAAAGCGGCGCAAAACTACTAAACTCATCTAGTTTTGCTTTATCAGTTTCTTTTATCATTTTAATCATTGTCAAGTCGTCTAATAAAATCTACGCATTGAAGCAATTTCAGTTTTTCAAATTCCGATTCAAGCTTCTCTTTGTCGTCGATTGTTTTTACTTCGAGTTTTGAAACTACCTTACTTAGTAGAATCTTCTCAATTGCTTCACTTTCTACGTCTACATTGACAAAACATGCATTATAGATATTCACGAAATCTTCTATTTGTTTTAGAATTCGATTACCAAAAGAAATATTGAAAGGCGCGAGTAATGATTCAACTTTTTTAATTAGCTCGCTATTTTCGGCGTCAAAAGTCCCTTTTTGCTTTACTTCTACGAACAAGTCGTTGATTGTCTTATAATCATAATACTGTTGCGGAATTGGATTTGAATAGTTACGAACTTTTGGTGCACGTTTTGTAAAATTCATTGTTTGTGCACGGTCGTATACTTTGTCGGAGATGACAAATGTGGATTCATCGCGGTTTGCCGTACCGATAAACCACACATTGGAAGGAACCTTTAGTGTGTGACCATTTGTAAGTGCAAGATATTCTATCCCTTTGTCTTTTTCCGTTCGGGATAATTTTATGTTAACCAATTTGATTTCTCTTCGATCTTCTGTATTTTCCATCAAAGACAGAAAATCTGAGAAATAATATTCAATCCGAGAGAGATTCATTTCATCTAGTAAAATAAAGGTAGAAATTTCTTGATTCAGTGCAGCTTTGTAAAGTGCGAGTGTAAATTTTTTCGGTGTATATTTTGTCGAAAACTCGTTATAGTAGCCTAATAATTCGTTTTTATCTTTCCATGAAGATTCCACTTCGATGATTTCACAGTTTCCATAAATCGCTTCTGAAAAGATTTTCGGCAAACTGGTTTTCCCGGTTCCGGACATTCCTTGCAAAATAGAAAGTCTGCTTGCCCCAAGTCCGGCCACGAATGTCGCGATATCTTCTGGAGTATAAGATAAATGAAGCAATGAATTTCTAGCATATTCTACAACAAAATTCACGAGTTCACTTAAAGAAGGTACATTTGTTTTAAATCCTTTTCGTCTTTCAAGATCTTTCTTGAATTCGCCTGCTTTTAAATCAAGTTCAGTAAATGCAGGGCATGGATCAAATGACTGTAGAGTATCCTCAGACTTGTTTAAAGAAGAGTCCCCAGTCGGAAGAGACTGATTACTCAGAGCGATTGGTTCACCATCCGCAAGACTCATTTCATCTCTGTCGAATCCTTTTCTAAAAAACATCAGGATTAAGACTAAAACAGAAGCTATCAATGCATAGATGGCGTCAGTCTTTATGATGTAAGTGTAATCTAGACCGCTAGGAATGTTAACCCCATAATGTTCGAAGATATCGAAGATGACCACCTGGTTAATTTGTTGAGCAATTTGAAAATAATACCCTGAAATACTAATGATAAAAACAAATAAAACATTTACTACCGTGACTGATTTGACAATTGCACTGAAGTGTCTATATTTGGAAAGATAACCTGTAATTGCAATAACCAAACTTAGACCAACTGAAAGTAACATCACAACTAAAATATAGGCGATAATACGGTATCCTGAGCCCAAAAAGGCATAATCCTGTAGTATATTTATTCCAGTTAAATCGACGTCATAGTTGTAACTACCCGCTGTTATACGAATGAACACAATCGGTAGCAGCAACATCAAAACAGAAACGGATGTTAATAATATCAAATATAATAAAGGTTCAATCTTAGGATATTTAAAGACATATGTTTTGTTGGATATTTGATAGTATGCATTATATTGACCCCTAATAATAGAGTAAACCAAAGTCACGAGAATCATGATAAGCAACGGTATGAATGCAACCGTACTGGCTAAAATGCCATTGATTGTGAAATAGATATTTAATATCAAACCGCCCAAGAAAAATGCTGAAGTCGCAAAGAAAGCAAAAATAATGAGTTTCTTTGACTGGTTGATAAATCTTTTCTTATCAAAAAAGTAATGAGATAAACTGCTGGCAAATAAGAATAACATCACTAAAAAGAATCCAAAATCGACAAAGAATGAAACAATGTTATAAAGATGGGTATCTGATGACAGTAAAACGTTAATTAGAATTGCATTGTAAGTCGATCCAGACTCAACTCTTGAATAAAGCGGAATGATAAATGTCAAAAGAAAACCAACAATTGCGGCGAAATCGATCAATAAAACAAGTATAGATGTCTTTGAACTTTTTTGTTGGATATCAGACTCTTCTTTTTTTATATCTAAGGTTTCAGCAAGTAATTTACTTCTTAAAATGATCAAAACAACAAGACTGACAGTGAAAACGACATTGATAATAGTCAAGACAATCGCAAAGACCGTCAAATAATGATTTAAGGATTGAAATACAATCAATGATGTTTCGAATCCTAAAAAATACAAAACCGTTACTACCAGTCCCCATGATTTTTTCTTTAGAATACTAAAACCGGCTAACAATAGGGGGATGATAGAAATATAAAATGCAAGTTTAAAACTAAATGCAAAGATATTGATGTATCTTCCAGAAGAGATGTTGCTTGCTAAAGTCCAAAAAGTCTCATCCGTGTACGGAAAAGTTAATTTTAGCGACATAACCCATAGATTTATTAAAAACATAATCAACATCAAACCAAGGATGACCGTTCCAATAAACCACGATTTTTTGAACAAATTTCTCATATCCCATATTCCCCTTTAGTAATTAATTGTAATCTATTTCAAATCTAGTCTAGACCAAAATACTTTATAAAAACATATAAAGAAAATTGCATTCAATTCACATTGTTAAAAAAATATTACTATCCATCGTAAGATATAAAATATACTTCGCGGCCCCCTTGATATACAAAAAAGACATAGGATAGGTCATTTGGCAATCCAAGATAATAAATAACATAATATTGATTCGCATCATTACCATAATAATAGACTAAATACGTGTTATAAAGAAGTTTTGAAAAGAAACGCAACTCTGGTTTCACTGCATAAAGAGCTGCGGTAGCGGCATCTTCTCTACTCCAAATTCTAGTGTCACTTTCATACAATGTATAATTATCCATTAAGTCTGAGCCAGAAGGAAACGCAGGAATGGGTGTGATACGAATGACAACCACTTCAGGCGTATTCATAACAGCTAATCTATATGAGAATATTGACAAAAATACTATGCTCAAGATTCCAACAAGAGCAAAATGAATATACTTCTTCTTTTTAAGTTCGTGTTTAACGAGGTGTTGAGCTTCTTCAAAACTATAGGGTCTTCCTGTAATCAAACTCAAAATAGTGATTAGAGTAACAGAAAAAAATGGTAATATTCTGAAATTCAAATCAGGTGACGAAATTTCTAGATATTTGCCTGCCCAGTTTCTTTGAATTTGTACATCTTCGATGTCCTTAATCAGTACTTTCTTCTTTCTAAACATCCAATGTTGATATTCAACATACTCATCGGTAATGATTAATCTAGTTCCAAAAAAGAAGACATTAGAAATTACAAATAGAACTGACAAAGCAATCAAATATGGATTAAGAAGGCTTTTTGCATTTAAGGTAAGAACTAATATGGAATAAAGGATAAGCATTCCTAAATTAATCGGGTGACTCCATCCGGCTCGAAGCTTTGTCTTCATATTTTCCTCCAATTGAAAGTATAAAAATATTATATCATAAAACACGGTTAAGAAATTCTATATTTCAGTTTCCTATAATTAATTATTGGTTGTTCCATGTCAATAAATAGTATCGAATTGAAGGAGATTTGGAAACGAAAAAAGCCCCAAAAAGGGCTTTTTGTCGTTATAGATGGTTGTCCGAGAAAAACTATCCATCAGCCAATGGATAGATTACCTTACAAAACAATCAAAAATTATGATATTTCTTTTTTAAATACAATGATTAGTTTTGTGCCTGCATCCCAACTTTGAAAATTAACCAATTCCCATCCTTCACTAGAGTATTCATCAAGTATTTTTTGAAATTCACTATCCATTCTATTTCTTGTTTTAAAAATCCCGTTTATGCTAACAGACTTGTATTGGTATTTCATGCTATTCTCCTTTCATACTGGTTAATTGGTTACCAGTCGTTTCATCCAAAACGATTATAAGTAATAATACATTATTCCTCAACATTACAGATAACTTTGATTCCCCATTCAGTCAAGTCACTCGTGGTAAAGAGAGTCATCGCTACAGCACTAACTATGTCATAATATTCGCCTTTATATAATACAATATAGTTTACTATTTGATATGAACCAACTAAACAGACTTGTCCTTTTGGACCCTTGATTCCAATGCCTATACTATTGTATAACTGGTCAGGATCAATATAAGTTCTAATTAGTAATGTAAAATTCTCATCCTCATGTAACACACTAAATAATTCAGGTTCTGGATTTTCAATGGGCTCATATGTTTGACACGCTGACATACTTATAGCAAAGAGGAGTGCCATAACAGCTAGTATAAGTCTTTTCATCTAATAAAATACCCCCTAAAATATATTTAATCAAAAGTCTTTTCTGTCATTTCAATCAAGAACATATAGATGGTTGTGTAACTTAATTATGTCTAGGCACAAACGGTACAAAATTCTATAGGCACAAAAAGAAATAAGTTGATATTCTAGAAATTAGTAATAGAATACTAAGTGATCTATCGAAGTCTTTTTGGGATTGGATTAAAAATACATGCCGAAATAAACGAAATAAATATCGGTAACAAAAAAAATAAAATGTAATGGGTAAAATCCCAATTAGATTGTGAAAGTTCGAATTTTATCAACAGAAAAACATTAATTGAAACTAAGAACAAAATCGAATAAATAATATATAGTTTTTCCATTTCTTGAACATATAGTTTGATCAGAATTCCAATAAAAATACTCGATAAAATAATAATCAGATATAACCAATCCATAATAAAATCCTCCATGTAATCTCAATACGGTAGTGTCAAGAAAGTTGTGTACTTTTGTTAAGCAAGAAAATATAGAGTTCCTTTGTATTTGAAGAATTTGAATTGTCTTTATTGTATTGATTTGTTTTTGTATTTGTTTTGAAGGATTTGG
>Ga0180007_10004164_pt1 | contig 15505 bp, 16 predicted proteins | sample MM_PC_MetaG_FD_121122 | JGI IMG/M metagenome (GOLD analysis project Ga0180007, IMG submission 121122) | Groundwater microbial communities from the Aspo Hard Rock Laboratory (HRL) deep subsurface site, Sweden - MM_PC_MetaG | ecosystem: Environmental > Aquatic > Deep subsurface > Groundwater... | reverse complement strand
GGTGCAAAAATCACTATCATTTTTCCATTAACTAAAATCCTTGATTTTCCTTAATTTTGTCCTACTTTTTAGCTTATGGAAATCAGGCTCAATAATCATAAGATTTTTGAGCCTGATTCAAAGTATAATTAAAAATAGTTTTTAGAGATTTTTTTCTGGAGTAGGGCGTTTTGTATACTTTCATATATTTGTAATGATTGTTAATTATTCAAAATTCTTTCCCACTTTTCATTTAAAATATATTTACGTCCTTTTTTAGAATTGTCTGATATTTCAAAAAAACCATCGGTATACCATTTTTGGCATAACTTTCTAATAGTTCTTGGTTTTAGAGGAAATACTTTCTCAATATCCTTTGCTGTTATTTCTTTATTATCCTCAAAAAGCTCTAGAACTTTTCTTTGTTTATGGTCTAATTCTCTTAAAAGATAACTTTTGTCTCTTAGCGGACTTTTTGTCTTGTTATTATTAAAATTATCAATGTTGTTATATTTGTTGACAGCATTAGTATTAATTGTTCTATTATTTTGATCTGTATGTTTTTCTAGGCTATTTTCTTGGAAATATTTTCTTGAACTGTTTTGTATATTTTTTTTAACCTTTTCTAAAGCTACCGACATTCCCTCACAAAAATATTCTACCCATTTTGTTATATCTGCTTCTGCTCTTCCCATATAATAATTATGAGACTCTCCTATTGATATAGATGAGTAATAAGAGTTAATGTTTTCAGAGTAGTACTCTTCTAATGAATAAATACCTTTTAAACTATATCCACCTAAATGTAAGATTAAAGTGGTTAATATTCTCGCCAGTCTCCCATTACCATCGTAATATGGGTGAACAGTAGCTATTTGATAATGAACGATACTCGCTATAACTGGACAAGGTAAATTTTTGTTATTCATATTATTCAATATCCAGCTTACTAATTTGTTCATTAAAGTAGGAACGTCTTTTGCTTCAGGAGGCATATAAACTATTCTTCCTGTTAAACTATCCTTTATGACATTTTGTCCATCTCTATATTCTGTTGGCTTTCTTCTTTTATTCCCACCATTTATTATTAAACTGTGTAATTTTTTTATGATTTCTTCTGTGATTATAAGATTATTATTAATAATATATTCTACTTCATTTAATGCTTCGTAATATCCTAAAACTTCCCTTTCATCTCTTTTTTTACTTTTTATGCTTCCACCTTCGACAACTTTTTTAACTTCTCTTAAATTCAATCTATTACCCTCTATTTCTGTAGAATAATGAGTAGTCATTAATTTAGCTGTTTTTCTCAAATTAGCTATAATCTTTGGGCTTATTGGTAATAAATCAATTACTTGTCTTGTAGTTTCTATTTGAATTAAAGCATTTTGGATTTTTGGTGTAATTTTAAAGTTTGGCTTAAACATTTTATCTAATATAAATTATTGATATAGATTTTATATGTATAATACATAAAAGTTATTTTTTATAATTTAACGGTATTAATATGGTATATAATGGCATATTAACGGTATTATGTCAAGAAAAATGAGTAATTTTATTATAGTTTTTAAAATTCCAGTTTTATTATAAAATTTCAGAATTAAACATTCTTAATAACTATACTTTATGGTACCTATATAAAAATATGTCTCAATAAATGTCTCAATATACCATTCTTAAAAAGTCTTAAAATATATGAGACATAAAAGGATGGTTTTTTTTAAATTTTAGGTTTAAGATAAAACATTAAAAAGAAAATTTATAAAAATTTTTTAAAAATAAATTTTTGTTATTTTAAATTAATATATAATTTATAAAATATGAAATCACAAATAATAATTTATCAAACTGAAGATGGAAAAACAAAGCTAGAAGTTAAATTGGAAAATGAAACTGTTTGGCTAACTCAGAAATTAATGGCAGATTTGTTTCAAACTACTGTACCAAATATCAATATACATTTAAAGAATATATTTGACGAGGAAGAATTAAATGAGAAGGCAACTTGTAAGGATTTCTTAATAGTTCAAAAAGAAGGTGATAGAAATATTGAAATCAGATAAAATTGATAATGATTTTGATAAGGCCATAAAAAATTTATCAATACAAAGTAAAAAAATTTAATTTAATAATAAGTAGTAAAAATTTATGTCATTAGTAGGATACGCAAGAGTAAGTTCAGTAGGACAAAGTTTAGATATTCAATTAGATAAACTCAAACATTGTCATAAAGTCTTTCAAGAAAAGGAAAGCGGTACTTTATCAAATACAAGTAAAAGAACTAAGCTACAAGAATGCTTAAACTATCTTAGAGAAAGTGACACGCTTGTTATAACAAGATTAGACAGATTGGCAAGGTCAACCCTTCACTTATGTAGAATAGCAGAAGAATTAAAAAATAAAAAAGTTGCTTTACAAGTCTTAGATCAGAACATAAATACTAACGACGCAACAGGAAGACTTCTATTTAATATGCTGGGTGCTATAGGACAATTTGAAACTGAAATAAGAGCGGAAAGACGGGCTGACGGGATTAAGAAAGCAAAGCAAAAAGGAGTTAAATTCGGAAAGAAGAAGTCTTTAAGCAAAGAACAAGCACTAGAGCTAAAAAGTCAAAGAGAGCAGGGTATTTTAATAAAAGACTTGATGAGGAGTTATGGTATTTCTAAAGCTAGCGTGTATAGATATTTAGGAGAGTAGTTTTTATAGGGTGGTGAAAAAAGTTAATTAATAAGTTAAGATTGAAATATGAAGAAGCTAAAAGAAAGTAAGAAAATTTTGAAGAAATGTTTATAATATAGCGTTATTTCTTTTGAAGTTACTTCTAAAAAAAATAAGCTTGACTATTTAATATTTTGTGATGTTATGTTATAAGTCGCTTCTAACTTATAAAACTTTATTGATATGAAAGAAAGATTAAAAAATTTATCTAAAATCAAGATTGGATATCCAATTGCAAGGGGAGAATTGACCTCTGAGAATTTGAATGACTCAATTATTGTAATTAATGCTTCAAATATAAATAAGTACTCTCTAAATATAGATAATAGTTTGTGTATTAAAAAAAATAATAAAATAATAAAATATCTTTTAAAAAAGGGCGATGTTCTTATTTCTACTAGGTTTAAAAGAGTCGCAACAGTTTTTAATGAAAATATAAAAGCAATACCAACTTCATCTTTGATAGTTATTGAGGTTACCAACAAAGACAAAATAATTCCAGAATATTTAGTAATATATTTGAACTCAGCAATAGGTCAAAAAAATATTACTAAGCTTTCCGAAGGAAGTAATATAACATCTATAAGTCTCAATTCCTTGCGAAATTTAGAGATTATGATGCCAGTTATAAAGACACAAAAAGAAATTATTAAAATTCACAAACTTATATTAAAAGAAAAAGAGATTAGTAATCTTTTGCAAGACAAAAAGGATAAACTTTATCAAACAATTATAAATAAAAAAATACTGGAGAAGAATGACTAAGGAAACAACACAAGACGAAATTAATACAATATTATGGGGTGCGTGTGATACATTTAGAGGAACTGTTGACCCAGACCATTATAAAAATTACATTCTTACATTTTTGTTTTTAAAATACATAAGTGATACTTGGCAAGACCATTATAATAAATATAAAAAACAATACGGAGATAACAAGGAAAGAATTCTTCGTAGGATGAGCCGAGAAAGATTTGTTCTCCCAGAAGGCACAAGTTTTTATGATTTAAAAGAAAAGAAAGACGATACAAATCTTGGTGAAGAGATAAATAAGGCATTAGATAAAATAGAAACAGAAAATAAAGAAAAATTAGCAGGAGTTTTTAGAGATATTGATTTTAACTCAAATATAAATCTTGGAGAAGTAAAAGATAGAAATAGAAGATTGAAAAATTTGATTAGTGATTTTGATAAACTCGACTTAAGTCCGTCAAAAATTAATGCTGATATAATCGGTAATTCTTATATGTACCTCATAGCAAAATTTGCATCAGGAGCTGGCAAGAAAGCTGGAGAGTTTTTTACGCCATCACAAATTTCGACATTACTTGCAAAACTAGCGCAACCAAAAGCTGGTGATAAAATCTGCGATCCTACATGTGGTTCTGGTTCTTTACTTATAAAAACAGCAGAGGAAATTGAAAATAAAGGTTCTGAAAATTTCGCATTGTTCGGACAAGAAAGCAACGGTTCAACTTGGGCTTTAGCAAAAATGAATATGTTTTTGCATAATAAGGATGGAGCACAAATTAAATGGGGAGATACATTAAACAATCCACTACTTATTAAGGATGATAAGTTGATGAAATTTGATGTAGTAGTTGCGAACCCTCCGTTTTCATTAGATAAATGGGGCAATACTGATAAAAAAGATAATATTATAGAAGATCATTATAAGAGATTTTGGAGAGGAACTCCGCCAAAGTCAAAGGGTGATTATGCGTTTATTTCTCATATGATAGAGACTGCGAAAAATAGAACTGGACGAGTTGCGGTTATAGTGCCACACGGTGTGTTGTTCCGTGGCTCATCAGAAGGAAAAATCCGTCAGAAACTTATTGAAGAAAATTTATTGGATGCAGTAATTGGCTTACCTGCAGGATTGTTTCAAACTACAGGAATACCAGTTGCGATTTTGATATTTGATAAATCGAGAGAAGAGGGCGGGGAAAATGAAACTCGTAAAGACGTAGTTTTTATTGACGCATCGAGGGAGTTTGAGTCTAGCACAAAGCAAAATACTTTGCGGGAAAGTGATATTGAGAAAATAATTAATACTTATGAAAACAGAAAAGAGATTGAAAAATATTCACATATAGCTTTATTTGATAAAATTAAAGAAAATGATTTTAATCTTAATATTCCAAGATATGTTGATACTTTTGAAGAAGAGGAAGAAATTGATATTGTAGAGACTAAGAAAGAGATCGAGAGGTTGGAGAAGGAGTTGGGAGTTGTGCAGGGGGAGATGAAAGGGTTTTTGAAGGAGTTGGGGTTATAAGAATTCGGGGGTTTAATTGGAAGAATCCGATAAATTTTTTAAAATTTATTTACTTTTCCGAAAATTAACTAAATCTAAAAGTAATGGATTTGTAGATTTAAAAAATAAGGTAAAAAAATGACTGAAAGAAGAAAAGTAACTCACTCAAGAAAAGACGAAGATGGCGATATAACTCATATTGGTAATCTTTCTGCTACTTGGAATATTATATCTAAAGCTCAAGCAATTAAAGATATAGAAAATAAAGATTATAGGTATTATGTTAATGAGGCTGGTTATGAAAGTGAAGTTTATGTTTATACTAAAAACGGAAATAAACATATTAAAACAACTTCCGATTCTACTAGTAAAAATAATTTAGATAATCTTCCAAATTGTTAAGAAAAAATGGCGGGAAGATTTTTCTTTCTGCCTTTAATTAAAATTTATAAAATATGGATTGGCTAACTTTTTTAAAGGATTTTTTAAAAAATCCTATATATTTTTTCTTTATTGCAGGAGCTTTCTTTTTGTTTGCTCCAATAGATATAAAATGGATAAGCTATATTCTTTTCGCTATTGCTATCGCTAGTATTGTAGACTTCGGTTGGCAAAAAGTGAAGAAACGGTGGGTAGGGAAAAAAGAAAATAGACAAGAAGAAATAGAAAAAGAAGAGAGAAGAAAAAGTATTATTAAGGATTATGAAAATTTAAATTTTTATTGTAAACGTATAATTGATGAAACTATTGTAAATAATAGTTTGTTTTTTATAAATCGTTACATATCAGAAAAATACGAAGAGGCGATATTGACACTTCATATATTGGGTTTTGGTCAAAAAACAAGTTCAAGTAGAATTGCTTTTAATAAAGAAGCTTTCTTCTATATAAAAAAGAAATTTGGAAAAAAGATAAAGAAAGAGTGGGAGGAAGAGGATAGTAATGAGTAAACAAAAACATATTTTGCCTATCAATTGGAAAATGAAAACTCTAGAAGAAATTGGTTTATTTTCTAAAGGAAAAGGTATTAGAAAAGATGAGGTTTTAGATAATGGAATGCCTTGTATCAGGTATGGAGAAATTTATACGAAATATGATTTTGTAATAAAAAAATTCCATTCTTTTGTTGACCCTAAAAATATAGAACAAACTAAATTAATAAAAAATAATGATTTATTGTTTGCTGGCTCTGGAGAGAAAGTAGAGGAAATTGGAAAGTGTATTGCTTATACAAAAAATTTAGAGGCTTATGCTGGCGGTGATATAATTATTCTTTCGCTAAATAAAGACGTGGAGAGTCTTTATTTTTCTTATTATTTAAATACACAAGGAAGAAGACAAATAAATAAGCTTGGTGCAGGAAACTCAGTTGTACATATATATAGTAAGAATTTAAAGAGGGTTGAAATTCCTGTTCCCCCACTTCCAGAACAACAAAAAATCGCTGACATACTCACGAAATGGGATGAGGGGATTGAGGTTTGCGGGAAGTTGCTTGATGCAAAGAAAGAGTTGAAAAAGGGGTTGATGCAAAAGCTTTTGACGGGGCTTGTTCGTTTTTCTAAGTTTGGTAAATCTGTTGATAGTAAAAGCGAATTGCCTGATGGGTGGAAGAAAATGACACTAAATGAAATTGGAGAGATTTCTAGTGCAGGAGTAGACAAAAAAATAATTGAAACTGAAACAAAAGTAAAATTATTAAATTTTATGGATATTTATAAAAGAGATTTTATTTATAATTTGCATTTAATCCATATAGTTACAGCACCAGATTATAAAATCCAAAAATGCAATATAAAAAAAGGTGATGTATTTTTTACCCCATCTTCCGAAACATCAAAAGATATCGCCCATAGTGCTGTTTCTATTGAAGATATTGAATTGGGAGTTTATAGTTATCATATAGTTAGACTGAGACCGACTATAGATATGGATTTATTATTTAGAGTCTATGCTTTTAAGACTGATTTATTTTATAAAGAGGCTTACAGATTAGCGGCGGGTAGTGGACAAAGATATGTAATTTCTCAAGGTGATTTTAGAAAGATGAAAGTAAAAATTCCAACAGACACAAAAGAACAACAAAAAATCGCCTTAATCCTCTCAACCCTCGACAAAGAAATTGAGCTTTTAACACAAAAACTACAACAATTCAAATTGCAGAAAAAAGGTTTAATGCAAAAGTTATTAACTGGCAAAATTAGAGTAAAAATATGAAAAAAGAAAATATAATAAAATTAAGTATGAATTTTGATAGTGTAGTTCAAAAAGAAGCAAATCTTGAATTTTGGTATGCTAGAGATTTACAAAAACTTTTAGATTATAGCGAATGGAGAAATTTCAAAAAAGTAATTGATAAAGCTATGCTGGCTTGTAAAAATAGTCAATATGATATTGTAGACCATTTTGTTGACGTCAACAAAATGGTTCAGCTCGGTTCCGATTCGGAAAGAGAAACGAAAGACTATAAACTTACTCGCTATGCTTGTTATTTGATTGCTCAAAACGGAGACCCAAGAAAAGAAACAATTGCTATTCAAACTACAAAAAAAGGCTTAATGCAAAAATTATTAACTGGAGAAGTTAGGGCAAAGATAGGGAGTGCAAGATGAATTGGGTAAGTAAATTTTGGAATGAATTAAGTGGATTATGTTGTATAATACTTAGTTTCTGTTTTTCTGTTTTAGCGTATATTTTTTATTTCACTGAAAGCTCATATTATGATTTAATGTTGATGGGTGCAGTTCTTTCTTTTGGGTTTGGTTTTGTCAAAATCGCGGAGTGGCTTCCTAAAATTATAAAAAAGAAAAAGTTAAAAAAAGAAAGAGAGAAAGCAAAATTAAATAAAGCTCTAACATATGAATTAATTATTGCAAAAGAAAATAATCTAAAAGCTACTTTATTGAAAGATCTTAGATTACTAATAGACAAAATTCCTGAACTGAAAAATAAAATAAGAGCTCTGAATGACAAGGATTTTAAAGCTTGGCATTATGAAGTTAAAGATATACTGAAAGAATTAAATTTGGGAATTTTTAACTTGGAATTTTCTCAAATAAGCTTTAAACCCTCTACCCATATGTTTGGAGATAAAGCTATATGGAGGAGATATTATATAAGGGGACTTGAAAGTGCAGAAGCTTTCCTAAACTCAAAAATCAAAATAGAATTGACTAAACTTAAACCAAAATTACAGGTAAAAAAATGACAAATCCATTTAACGAGCAAAACTCATCACAAATCCCAGCTATGTCGCTTTTAATGAAATGCGGGTATAAAATTTTAACTCCTCAAGAAGTTTCTACAGAAAGAAAAGGCTCTTCAAATAATGCAATTTTGGAAAATATTTTAAGGTCTCAATTAGATAAAATTAATCGTATAGATTATAGAGATAAAAAATATCATTTTTCTGAAGCGAATATTCAAGATGCTATAACTAAAATTAAAAATATACATTTTGATGGTTTGATTAGAACTAATAAAAATATTTATGAACTATTGAAACTTGGTACAAGCTTTAAACAAAATATTGAAGGTAATAATACAAGTCCTTCTTTTAAATATATTGATTGGAAAAATGTAGAAAATAATGTTTTTCATTTTATTCCAGAATTTGAGGTTTTGCGAGAAAATGGCAAGGACAATATAAGAATTGATATTGTATTGTTTGTAAATGGACTTCCGCTTTGTTCTATAGAATGTAAAAAATCTGGTATAACTGTTCAACAGGCCATTGAACAAACTATTCGTAATCAAAAAGAAGATTATTGCTCTCGTTTTTTTACCTATTCCCAATTATTAATTGTTGCTAATAAACACGAAGTAAAATATGCGACAACTAAAACTGACAAGAGATTTTGGGCTAATTGGAAAGAGAAAAATCTTGATGAAAATGGTATCACAAAACTGGTAAATCAGCAATTAACTAAAGAGCAAAAAGATAGGCTTTTTACTGGTGATTTTGCTAAATCTCGAAGTGATTTCGAACAGCTTCCAAAGACGGATAAAAAACCAACTGAACAAGATAAAATTTTACATAGCTTATGTAATCCAGAAAGACTTTTGGATTTAATTCATAATTTTATTCTATTTGATACTGGCGTGAAAAAAATCACAAGATATCAGCAATATTTTTCTGTTAAAAAAATAATGAATAGAATAAAAACTTTTGATGATGAAGGTAATAGAAAAGGCGGTGTTATTTGGCATACTCAAGGCTCTGGAAAATCGTTAATGATGGTTATGATTGCTAAGGCGATAAAATTAGATCCTGAAATTAAGAATCAAAAAATTATAGTTGTTACAGATAGAATTGATTTAGATGATCAGATTAAAGATACATTTGGACACTGTGATGTTGTAGTTGAAAAAGCTACTTCGGGTATTAATTTAATAAACAAAATAAAAGAAAATAAGGTTGATGTTATAACAACGATTATCCATAAATTTACATCGGCTTTAAAAAATAATGAAAATTTTAATGATAAATCTAGGAATGTTTTTATTTTAGTTGATGAGGGTCACAGAAGTCAAAATAATACTTTCCATGTAAATATGAGAAAGATGTTTCCAAATGCTTGCTACTTAGGTTTTACAGGAACGCCTTTAATGAAAAAAGAACGAAGCACTTTTGCAAAGTTTGGCGGAATTATAGATAAATATACAGTCAATCAAGCTATAAAAGATAAAGCCGTTGTTCCATTGCTTTATGAAGGACGTTATATTGAAAAAGATGTAAATAAAAAAGCTATAGATATTTGGTTTGACAGAACTTGCAAAGGACTTACCAGAGAACAAAAGAAAGACCTTAAAAAGAAATATGCAAAAGCAAAAGAAATTAATGAAGCTGAACAAACTATATATTGCACTGCATTTGATATAAGTGAGCATTATAATAAAAATTGGAAAGGTACGGGATTTAAAGGGCAAATTGTTACGTCCTCCAAAGCTACCGCTTTATTATATAAAAAATATCTCGATGAAATTGGGGATGTAAATTCTGAAGTTATTATTTCTGCTCCAGATATGAGAGAGGGTGATGAGTCTGTAGATGAAAGCTATGATAAAAATACAAAACAAAAAACCAAAATATTTTGGAAAAATATATTAAAAAAATTCGGTACTGAAAAAGAATATAATAAACAAATAATTGAATCGTTTAAAAACAAAGAGGAACCAGAGTTATTGATAGTTGTTGATAAACTGTTAACGGGTTTTGATGCTCCTTGTAATACAATTTTATATCTAACAAGAGCATTGAAAGACCATACTTTATTGCAAGCAATAGCTCGTGTAAATAGGCTTTATTCTTGGCAAGAAGGGACGGAAGTTGGAGAAAAGGAATTCGGTTATATAATCGATTATGCTAATGTTCTTGGTAATTTAAACAAAGCGTTATCTGATTATTCCTCTTTAGAAGATTTTAAAGAAGAGGACTTGAGAGGCATTTTAAAAAATATAGACGATATAATAAAAGAATTACCCAAAGCTCACAGAGAACTTTTAGATATATTCAAGACAATAAAAAATAAAAAAAATATTGATGAATATGAATTGCTTTTAACAAATGAAAGAATCAGAAAAGAATTTTATGCAACACTTTCTCATTTTATAAAAAAGCTTTCCGTTGCAATGTCTTCTTATGATTTTATACAAAAGACTCCTGATAAAAAAATAAACGAGTATAAAAAAGACTTAGTATGGTTTGTCAATTTAAGAACTTCGGTAAGAATAATAAATGCTGAAACCATAGATTTTAGTGATTATGAAGCTAAAATTAAAAAATTATTAAATACGCATATAATCACAGGTGAAGTTGATATAATTGTTGAGCAACTAAATATTTTTGATGAAGATGCTCTTGATAAAGCTACAAAAGGTAAAAGCAAACGTTCAAAAGCTGATACAATTTTGAATGCTACAAAAAAAGAGATTACTGAAAAAATGGATGAGGATCCTGCTTTTTATAAAAAGTTTTCTGATATGATTGAAGAAATACTTTATCAATTAAAAAATCAATGTTTAAGTGACGTTGAATATTTAAGCAGAATTAAAGATATAAAGGATAAAGTTGTTAATTATCAAGATAGTGAATTACCTTTGGAAATAAGAGATGATAATGTAGCACGACCATTTTATGGTATTGCTAAAATAATTACAGATAAATATCTGGATGAACAAAATTCTGTCGATACATCTGTAGAATTTGCAAAAAATATCGCTGGATTATTTACAAATTCAAACATAGCAATAGTCGGTTGGGAAAATAATACTGATATTCAAAACAAGATGAAAAATCAAATTGAAGATGTAATAATTGAATTGTCAGATAAATATAAATTCGGGATTTCTTACGATGAGATAGATGGAGTGATAGATAGAGTTTTAAAGTCAGCTAAAGAGCGAAAATTAGGTTAATATATTATGCAAAATATGAAAAGTATAAAATATAGTGATGAGAGTCTGGAATATGTTCTTAATTATTCCAAAAGAAAGACTTTATCTATAATTGTTCATCCTGATTGTTTAATAGAAATTATAGCGCCGATAAATTCCTCTATTGAAAAAATAGAAGACAAAATAAAAAAAAGATGGGCTTGGATTAAAAAACAAACATATTATTTTTCTAATTTTGTAAGAAATAAAGAAAAAGAATGTGTAAGTGGTGAGACATTCTTATATCTTGGAAAGCAACATCTGTTGAAAGTTCAAGTTGGAGTTAGGGAAGAAATAAAAATATCTAAAGGAAAAATTACTGTTTATTCTCATAGATTTAGACATCCAGAACATACAAGAAAAATGCTGAGTGAATGGTATTTAAAAAAAGCAGATGTTCTTTTTAAAAAAAGGCTAGAAGCTTGTATTCGAAAAGTATCTTTATATATAGAAAATACAGATAAAATTTTAGAAGTTAAAATAAGAAAGATGTTGGGTCGCTGGGGTAGTTTGACAAAGGATAATATCATTATATTGAACCCAAAATTAATAAAAGCCTCAAAAGAATGTATTGATTATGTAATAATGCATGAATTATGTCATTTAAGATATAGAAATCATAGTAAAAAATACTATGATTTATTGGAAAATATTAATCCAAAATGGAAGAAAATAAAAGATAAGTTAGAATCTTTATTAAGTTAAATAGGTTTATCAATCAAATTTTGTAAATAAAAAAACAAAAAGAAATAAGAATACATTGAGTCCTACTCCCTCCAGTCGTCGGACAACTCCTCTCTTTCTTTTATCCTTTAAATAGCTTGCGGTCTTCACTTATAAAGTAAACAAACAACCCCTTCCTGCCCGCTCCGTTCAGAAAGACATTATTGAATAAATAAACCATGCGGAGGATCTTCTTACAGAAGCCCTCCTTTTGTTTATTTAACAATAATAAAAGTCTTTCTTCCCGTGTTGTCGGGGGCGAGTCCTTTGGGCTTTATGGAATTGATAGCCCTGAGAAAAAGCAATTATGCATAAATAAATGGGGCAAGAATTATTCTTGCGGGACTAAATCCACAGAGTATTTAAAAAAATTAATTGGACGAAGAAAACTTTCTTGTATCAATCGTGGGATTGGAAAATATGGACGGTTTTTATTTGAATGCACAAACGGGCAGGGCGTTAATATAAATGAACAAATGGTAAAAGACGGCTGGGCGGTTGCGGAATATAGTAAAGACTATATTGAAAATGAGAAGACAGCTAAAATTGAAAAGGTCGGAATGTGGAAAGGTGAGTTTAAAAGGCCGAAGGATTGGCGGAAGAATAATTAAAAGGGAATATTATGAAAGACACATTAAAATTTTTTAATTTTGCAATGAAAGAGACTTTGTTTTATAATATTAAAATTATTGCATTTTGAACAGTGTTTTTTCATCATTTTTATAATCATATTTTTAGCTAATAATAGAGTAGGTTTGCGAGGAAGTCACCAACAATTTTTCATCATTAAACCTATTTATATAATTGATTATTTTTTGAAAAAAGGGAACAACGCTTCTTCTCACTAAGAAAAAAATAGAAAGATCACTTACCTTGCAAATAAGACTACAAACGTAACATAAAATAGCTTGCTTAAAGTCTATAAATCTGTTACACTAATTCATAAAATGGTAATTATTTAACTAGTAGGTGAAACAACATGGAAGAACCACAACAACAACAAAAACTTTTTATTCATATACCACAAGGATGTTATGGTAAAATTACACCAGAAACTCCTAGTGGTGTTGCCGGATTTATAACACGAGGATTGGCTACTTGTACGTTTCTTGTTGCGACAAATAAACTCAAAAATCATATTTTTGCTTGTCATATAGATTATGCAACAAATATTGAAGATGGTATATTAGGCCTACCTGCTTGGATAGATGAAATATCTAAAGTAAATAGTGAGAAGAACGAATATATTAATATAGAAATTCATTATCAAAAAAGAGAAGCCGAATCTGAATGCTTACATTTTCACAGCGCAAAAATCAAAAGGGTTTTGAAACAAAAAGGATTTGTTTCAAATAACGAAGAAACTCAAAAAAATAGAACGGAAATTATTTACAATAATGAAGGAAATAAAATTACTATTGTAGAGGTGCAACATTCAAAGATACAGGAAAATACTTATGGCTTGGTTATTAGAGGGAAACCATCTAAACTTATGCAAAAGGCTTTCAAAATTTCAAAGAATATTTCTTATTTAAGAGGAAATAATTTTGAATATTCTTATAATACATTGTTTTGGACTGATGAGCAGGATCTTGGTGAGTATAATGACCAAATAAAACTTATAAAATCTCCCGACGGTATACATAAAATTTTTGTACAAAATCAAAGCTTGAAATTATGCGGAAAATTAAGTTTTAAAGATTGCGATATGAAAGATAGACTATTTTTTCCTCCAATATGTTGTTTTAATGGAACCAAGATAGATTTAGGTATTTTGAAAACTTACACTGAGGGGAAGAAAAAAAATATCCAATCGTTATTACAAAAACAATATAAAGACTATATAGATCAATATTATAACTTATATGAATCTATCAATATAAAACATATAAAATTTTTTAAATTGCCAAGTAAGAATACGGATGAATGCGAAGAATACGTAGAAGAATATTGTGTAAGTTTAACAAAAGAATTTATTAAAAAAATGGCAAAAAGTCATAAGCAAAATAACTTGCCGATAGAAGATGACAAAGAAACACTGCTATTACCCAATGTGTTCATATCTTCATCCAGTGAAGAATATAAAAATGATACCGCGGATAGTATTCTTGAAGAAGAAATAGTGCAGCCTATAGAAGAGAGCGATGAAATAGAAGAGAAAACCAAATATAGCGATATAGAAGAAGAAATAACCTTTAGTGGAGTAATGTAAGAAAATTTAATGTAATTAAACAGATATCATAACGACATTTCTTTTGCAGATACTATTCTACAAGCCTCCTCACTAAATTTTTTAGATTTTGGACCTTGCTTAGATATTTCCTCACTTAAAACTTTTATTATAATAGATTTGCAAAGTTGTCGTATTTCGCGACCATGGCTATTTTTGTTAAAATCTGGACTGTTAAAGATACTTTTTTTCTTCAAAATTTTTTGATTCAGATTCATAATTTTTGATATATTTTGAATCCATACATTATCCCATAATTCTTCTTTCCTATCACATGTATTAATTTTAGGTCTAAAAATAATTCGAAAACTATCTTTAATTAATACCTCTTGTTCCTCACCAATATATTGAGATAAGAGATCTATATTATTGGACACTTCAGTCCGCAACATATCAAATGTTAGTGCGCTCAGATGTCTTACATTAACTTTGTAATATTTCCGAATTCTTTCTTGCAGTATATGATCCATGTTAACCTCTCTTTAATTATAATCTAATTAGACCAATTTCTTATAAAATTGTCAATAAATATAAAATATAGATGAGTACATTAAATATCTTAAACAAACTTCCCCGCCTCTCTCCCTACCCACTCAACAACCTGCGGAACAACTGCATTTCCAAATTGCTTATAAGCTTTATTGTCCGAAACTACAATTTTAAACCCCCTCCATTTTTTAGAGTTTTGATTATCAATATTTGAATTTTTCGATTTTTCACATCTATTAACCATTTCATCAAAACCCATTAATCTACTACATTCTCTCGGTGTTAATTTCCGCGGATTTTTTCTGAGCTTTTCTTGTGAAATAAAAATACTGCTACTTGCTCCATAAGAAGAACATAATGTTCCAAATGGTTTATTTAAATCTGCAATCCTATAACCAAAACCATTACCAGCTTTTTTGTGTTTTTCTTTATGTGCCTTGAGAAATGCAAATCTTTTATCGCTTAATGTATATTTTTCATCAAGCTTTTTATTACTTTATAATATCTCTTTAAGTGTTGAATAATTATCATTTGCGGGGAGGGAGAGTTTACTGAAATCAAAATTATTCTTCTCTCTAAAGCCAACAATTATTACTCGTTTTCTATGTTGCGGGACAAAATGAACCGCGTCAATAACTCGCCATTGAATATGATATTTT
>Ga0180007_10004163_pt1 | contig 15505 bp, 16 predicted proteins | sample MM_PC_MetaG_FD_121122 | JGI IMG/M metagenome (GOLD analysis project Ga0180007, IMG submission 121122) | Groundwater microbial communities from the Aspo Hard Rock Laboratory (HRL) deep subsurface site, Sweden - MM_PC_MetaG | ecosystem: Environmental > Aquatic > Deep subsurface > Groundwater... | reverse complement strand
AGATGCCGGTTATGAATGGATTTGAACTGGCTGAAAAAATTAGAGAAAGAAAACCAGAACAGAAAATTATCTTTATGACCGGCTATTATTATGAGGATTCTGTCAAAGAGCAGCTTAAAAAAGCCAATATCCCATATTTTACCAAACCTGCCGATCTGAATGATGTATGGAAAATGGTAAGTGAAGAGCTAAAATGCGGATTGTAGATTTCCCCAAAGGGGCGCCTTTCCATAGGAATTTTTCGTCTTCGGCGCAGATTCCGGAATGAAGACTCGAGTTCGGTGATGAAAAGAGATTATGTCCGGTCGGCCTGCTTCATCTCAAGTAACCACTTCTCCCGCAAGGGATGTCCGGGGCAGGTGGTTTTTATAACCGGCTCATAAAAAATATGAAAAATCCCGGTAAACCGGGGAGAAATGGTACGTAGCCATTAAAATCAATAATGGAATAAGAGTGTGTTTATTTAAAACTTTTGACAGTACTTTTTATTAAGGGCAGAAGGGAAAAGATGAAGAAAATCAGTGCTTTGTTGTTATTGACGATTCTAATTACGGGAATTTCTTGCAGTGTAGAGGATCAAGGCTATGGAGCGGAGGATCTGGACTGTTGGCGTGACGCTTATTGTGTGCAGGAAAGAGTCGATATATCGCGTGAACAGGAGGGGATCATCCGGGCTAAAGTTGATAAGCGGTGGCAGGAGTATAGAACCGTGGATTTACCGGAAAAATTTATCCAGTGGAGCGTTGCAAAGCGCCTGGGAACAATGGAAAGATTTCGTAAACATCAGCCGCCGGAGCTGTCCGGTCCGCACAATGCGATGGTAGCGTCTTACGGCGCCATGCGCAAGGATTCTCAATTCAAAATAAATAATGCTGTTAAGGGCATGGGCTTTTTACCGAAACGGGGGAAAATAAAGGCGATTATCAAAATGCTGGAAGATACCGGAGACAATCCTTTTCCCGTCAAACTCGATACTTTAACGGCTCTGTACGAAAAAGCCGCTGATATTTACGACATGAGTAAACAGGTGTCGCTGGAACTATACGCGACTCCCGAGTTTACGACTCAGACCTTCTTAAATCAGATGCTTAATCCGGTTGCTGCTCTTGTATTTCTGGATATTCCGAGTTATAAAATCAAAGCGATTGTGCATTTAATTCACCCCGATGATCCAAATCTATCCGATTATGAAAGGGATATCGTCCGGTATATAAATTTAATCCACAGTTATTTTCACGGTGAATTTTCAAAGAACTTCATTGCCGCGGTGTATCATGTCGTGGAAGTTTATGACAATTCTCCTCAGAAAGAAGCCCGGGGACGCCGGATCGCGCCGTGAAAGCGATTTTCTGAACACCGATTTGTCGGGGTAATCTAAAATTTTCCCCAATCCGGCAGAGATGGGGTTAAAATACTCAGGATAGCCCACGAATTTATTCGGTGAGTACCCCGACTACTCAGATTCCTCTGATAAATCGGAGTCCCCTGTGACCTGTTGGGAAAGCCGGTGGTTAACGTTTTATCTGCTGCACTTCTCATTATCTCACCTCAAAGGTTAACCACTCCTGTCCCCTTGGGGGGCAATTTATTGAGTGGTACTGTCTTTCCTCATTTACCGACTAAAGTCGGAGCTTGGGTTAATGGGTCTATCCTACCGGATAAATCCGGTGGTTAATGTTTTTGGGTTTTTATTCACAATAACGTCATATCAAAATAATGTCCACTCCTGTCTGACCTGCCCGACGGCAGGCGGGCGCCAGGCAGGCATTTTAATGAGTGGTACTGTGTCACAAACCCAAATTCCCGAATTCATTCGGGTTATCCTCCGACTACTCCGGAGTCCCAAGTGTCCTGTTGGGAAAGCCGGGACGGCAGGCGGACGCCAGGCAGGCACATTTTTATCCGGCGTATCCTGATTCATCGGAAGGAGACGGAAGTGAATGGAACATAAATATCAGGCAAAAACTAAAAAAAATCTAATTTTCCATTTGTATTTTATCCAAAAGATTCTATTTTAATCGTAAGGGAATTTTTGGATTTATCTGAGTTTTATCGGCAAAATGAATTAACATTAATGCATTGAAAATTTTGAAACAGTCGGCATAGAGTTAATTCATTTTACGATATTTAATTGAAATGACGGATTACTTAAAATCTTTAATTTTAGGTGGCTTTTTGCCCATTAAAAAAGGGGAGATTTTGAAATTTTCAAAAAACGGTTTACGTTTTCAACATCAACATGTCAAAGGAGGAATCGTTGAAGGAGATTAATGTTTCCCGGCTTATTCCTGTGGTCAGGAAATTGTGTATTGACGCGAATTATTACGCCAGTCCCGACGTGGTGGAAAAGATCAAATTCTTCATGGATAAGGAAGAATCGCCGACGGCCCGGGATATTCTGGCGCTAATGCTGGAAAATCATAAAATGGCAGCCGAAGAGCAGATGCCCATGTGCCAGGATACCGGAGTGGCCGTGGTTTTTGTCGAACTGGGACAGGATGTGCACCTGGTCGGCGGCGATTTTAATACAGCAATCAATGAAGGCGTCCGTCAGGGCTACCAGGACGGTTATTTACGCAAGTCGATGGTTGATGATCCGGTGATTGAACGGAAAAATACCAGGGACAACACGCCCGCATTAATCTATACGGAAATTGTTCCCGGTGACTCACTGAAGATTACGGTTGCCCCTAAGGGCGGCGGCGCTGAAAACATGAGTGAAGTCAGGATGATGAAGGCCGCTGACGGTATTGAAGGGGTGAAGGATTTTGTCGTTGACCGGATTAAACGCTCCGGTGGTAATCCCTGTCCGCCGGTGGTGGTTGGTGTGGGAATCGGCGGTAGTTTTGAACAGTGCGCATTACTGGCGAAAAAGGCATTGTTACGACCGTTGACCGAAAAGCATCCCGATCCCAAATGGGCTGCCGTGGAAGATGAAATTCTGGAACGAATCAACAAACTCGGCATTGGGCCCCAGGGATTAGGCGGACGGACTACCGCGTTAGCGGTTCAGATTCTCTATAAACCCTGTCACATTGCATCCATGCCGGTTGCGGTAAATGTCAACTGTCACGCTCATCGGCATGAAAGCGCAGTCATAGAATAAAGTGAGGTAGCCAATGGCAAATGAAATAAAATTGCATACTCCCCTGACGTCGGAAATGCTGGAAAAACTTCAGGTTGGTGATAAAGTTCTTTTAAGCGGAACGATCTATACCGCCCGGGACGCCGCTCATAAACGGCTGGTTGAACTGCTGGAAGCGGGCAAAGAATTGCCCTTTAACCCTGTCGGCGCCGTAATTTATTATGTCGGTCCTGCTCCGGCAAGACCGGGAAAAGCGATTGGCTCCGCCGGCCCGACAACCAGTTACCGGATGGACTCCTTTGCTCCGGCCCTGATGAATGCGGGATTAAAGGCAATGATCGGTAAAGGCCCGCGCGGACAATCGGTTGTCGATTCAATGGTTAAAAATAAAGCCGTTTACTTGGCTGCGGTTGGCGGTGCGGCGGTTGTGTCAGCCCAGGCAGTCCAAACGGCGAAAATTATTGCTTATGAGGACCTTGGTGCTGAAGCCATTCGCGAATTGAGAGTCGTGGATTTTCCGGTATTCGTTGCGAACGATATAAAAGGGAATGATATTTTCAAGATTGGTGTTGAGAAGTATCGTAGATAAGAATATCTGGAATCGTGCTTTGATCTTTGACAGGGGAGAATAGGGCAGAAATGCTAACTCCCGAATGAATTCGGGATGATTAGGTTTGAGTTCAGTATCCACTCATTAAAATGCCCCCCAAGGGGACAGGCGGTTTTAGGCGTAGTATGCTATCACCCATTCACTTCCGTCTCCTCCCGATGAATCGGGATATGCCGGATAAAAAAGTAAATGGTCAATGTTTGGCGTGAGATTATGAAAAATTAAACTGATAAAATGATAACTATAATATGAAGTTGGAAGGGAACATTATATGAGCGAACTTGAAAAGCTTCGGCAAGAGGCTTTGGAGTTTGAAATGCAGGGCAAAATCAGGAAAGCGATTGAAAAGCTCAACGAAATCCTTAAAGATAATCCCGAGCAGTACGACTTGCGGGTAAAACTGGGCGAACTGTATTATGTATCCGGCGAAATTAAGAAATCTATCAGGGAGTTTGAGGAAGTAATCAAGACAAAACCCGATTATACGTTTGCGTTGTATCGGCTGGGTATCTCTTATTTTCGGGCGACCCGTTTTGGGGATGCGATCAATGTATTTCACCATATCAACGCTGTGGAACCGGAACTCTATATGTCGTCTTACTGGGAGGGTCTGGCCCATTACCACAAAGGGCAATTTAAACGCAGTATCGACGCCTATAAGCGGTTAACGGAAAACAGTCCCAGCGGTACTTTAGGATATTATCAGTTGGCGATTGTTTATAAAGCGTCCGGTAAGTATGACGAGGCAATCAGCTGCCTCAAAGAAATTCTGAAAGAAGACCCAAATATTGTTTCTGTAAATTATCATCTGGCCTTGGCCTATCTGGGGATAGACAATCAGGATTACGCGATAAAGCATTTAAAGAAAGTTGTCAAACTGGACCCAGAGCACTTCGATGCAAAACGACGGCTGAAAATGTTGATGGATCCGGATGATTTGTACACATTCGAGGTTCCTCCACTATAAATATAAAGCGATCTGAGGAGATTGTATGACGAAACCAAAAGTTGCGTTTTACTGGTGTGCGTCCTGCGGCGGTTGTGAAGAGGCGGTTGTCGATCTGGCAGAAGATATTCTGAAAGTGGTTGATGCGATCGATATAGTTCTCTGGCCGGTAGCGATGGATTTTAAAAAGAGTGATATCGAAGCGATGGCCGATGGATCCATTGCGGTATCTTTTATCAATGGATCGGTCAGAACATCCGAACAGGATGAATGGGTCAAACTCTTACGCAAAAAATCCGGGCTGGTGGTCGCTTTCGGGGCCTGTTCACATTTGGGCGGGATTCCCGGTCTGGCGAATCTGTCTTCCCGGCAGCAGCTGTTAGACACGGTTTATGTACAGGTACCGACGGTCAACAACCCGAATAAAATTTATCCGCAGACGATTTGCACGGTTGCTGAAGGTGAACTTGAACTGCCGGCAATCCACGAAGAGGTGCGGACCCTGGACCAGGTGATCGATGTGGATTATTATCTGCCGGGCTGCGCCCCGCCGCCGAACCTGATCATGGATGCTGTACTGGCGATTTTATCCGGTAATTTACCGGAAAAAGGGACCGTGCTTGCTCTGGATAAATCGCTTTGTGATACCTGCCCGCGGAAAGAATCCAAACCGGACAAACTGAAAATCAGCGATGTAAAGCGAATTTCCATGACCATAATTCCCGAGGATAAATGTTTCCTTGCGGAGGGAGTTATCTGTTTAGGACCGGCGACCCGTTCCGGTTGTGGTGAACGCTGTATTAACGCCAATATGCCCTGTCGTGGCTGTTTCGGACCGACGAAGGCTGTGCAGGACCAGGGCGCAAAATTCCTGTCTGGATTCAGTTCGCTATTTGACAGTGAAGATGAAGCCGAAATAAACGCATTTGCTGAATCGGTTATTGATCCGGCCGGACTTTTCTACATGTTTAGTCTGGCGTCGTCGCTCAAAGCAAAATTTCACGATCGTTCATAAACAGGGGAACATTTATGGGAACTCGCATAAAAATTGATCCGATCACACGTCTTGAAGGTCATGGGAAAATAGATATATTTCTGAATGCCGAGGGCGATGTCCAGCAGGCCTATTTTCAGGTTCCGGAACTGCGCGGTTTCGAAGAATTCTGCAAAGGCCGTCTGGCCGAAGAACTGGCCCGGATAACACCCCGGATTTGCGGTGTTTGTCCAACAACTCACCATATGGCGTCTGGAAAAGCGCTGGACGATCTCTATCATGTGGACCCGCCGCCGGCTGCAAAAAAAATTCGTGAATTAATCAATTCAGCCTTTATCTTTGAAGACCACGTGCTGCATTTCTTTTACCTGGGCGGGCCGGATTTTATCGTCGGGCCGACTGCTCCCAAAGAGCAGCGCAATATCCTGGGCGTGCTGGGTAAAGTCGGCCTGGAAATTGGCGGACAGGTGATTGCCATTCGCAAAAAGGTCCGGGCGGTTATCGAAAAACAGGGCGGACGGGTCATCCATCCGGTCTGCAATCTGCCCGGCGGCGTCTCGAAAGGGGTAAAACCCGAGGACGCTGAGCAGTACAAGCAATTGGGCGACGAAATGATCGGTTTCGCACAATTTACATTAAAGGCATTCAGCGATATTGTTCTGGCGAATCAGGAATATCTCGATTTAATCGTTGGTGACATCTATCGCCATGAAACCTACTATATGGGCTTGGTGGATCAAAACAACCATGTTAATCTCTACGATGGAGATATTCGGGTTGTGACTCCATCAGGCGATGAGTTCGTCAAATTTAAAGCCCGGGATTATCTGAAACATATCGAAGAACGTGTTGAACCCTGGAGCTATGTAAAATTTACCTATTTGAAGGAGATTGGCTGGAAGGGATTTGTTGATGGAAAAGAAAGCGGTATTTTTCGTGTTGCGCCGCTGGCCCGGTTGAACGCATCGGATGGAATGGCGACCCCATTAGCACATGAGGAATATGAGAAAATGTTTTCCGCATTGGGTGGAAAACCGGCACACAATACGCTGGCTTATCACTGGGCGCGCCTGGTGGAAGTCCTTTATGCGGCTGAGCGGTTTAAGGAATTGGCGAATGACCCGGAAATTTTATCCCCGGATATACGCACTATTCCGACAGAAATACCGACTGAAGGAATTGGTGTCGTGGAAGCACCGCGTGGAACGCTTTTCCATCACTATAAAACCGACCCAAACGGCCGTGTTACCGATGTGAATCTGATCGTTGCGACAACCAATAATTCGGCCGCGATTTGTATGTCAATCGAGCGGGCAGCCCGGAAACTGATCAAAAAGGGCAAAGTGGATGATGGTATTCTCAATATGGTGGAAATGGCGTTCCGGGCTTATGATCCCTGTTTCGCCTGTGCAACCCATTCACTTCCCGGACAAATGCCGCTGATCGTATCCATTCATAACGATCAGAAGGAAGTAATCCAAAAGTTGGTGAGGGATTAACTCATGACGAAGAATAAACAAATCAGTTCGCACCGGATCAGCAGTGAAGATGTTGACCAGCTGAAAGACATTTCCGGCGTAAATGTCTATGCCTGTTATCAGTGCGGCAACTGCTCATCGGCGTGTCCGGCAGTGGAGTTTATGGATATTCCGCCTCATCAGGTCATTCGGATGGTTCAGTTGGGATTTATTGATGAACTCGTAAAATCGGAAACGCCCTGGATTTGTGCAGCCTGCATAACCTGTACGGTAAAATGTCCCCGTGGGGTTGACATTGCCAGGGTTATGGAAGGTTTGAGGCAGCTTGTGTTGCGCAGCGATTTTGAGCACGGAAATCTTTGTGATATTGATGAAAAACTGAGGAAGAAACTGCCCCAAATAGCATTAATTGGTAATTTTCGGAAAACGATCCTTTAGATAATGGAGAAGTAATGCAACTGTCCTACTATCCCGGATGTACATTAAAGACCGATGCGAAAAATTTCGAGAAGTCTGCATTGGCGGTTCTGGAACACCTCGGCGTGTCCGTCGATGAACTGGCTGACTGGTATTGCTGTGGCGTCTGCTTTTCTCAAACCCGGGACAACCTGATGCAGCAAATCGCACCGGTTCGCACACTGGTAAAGGCCAAAGAGAGCGGCAATCGCCAACTTTTAGCGCTGTGTACAATGTGTTATAATACTCTGAAACGGTCGATAGAGTTTATCAAAGACGATGCGGAAAAGATGGAGACGATCCATCAATTTATGGACCTTGAAACGACGCAGTTTTATGGTAATGAGGTCGATGTCGTCGATATATTGACACTGATAAAACAGATCGGCCTTGAGAAATTGAAAAACTCAATTGTCAAAACCGATGCAGGTCTTAAGATTGCCTCCTATTACGGTTGTATGTTGCTGCGACCGAAGGAGATCGCCATCGATTCACCGGACGATCCGGTGATTATGGAAGAAATTTTGGCAAGCGCCGGGTGTGAAAATGTCTATTTCCCGTTTCGGACTGAGTGCTGCGGTTCTTATCAAATTGTAAATGAACCTGAAATTGTCAAAGATCGGACAAGGAAGATCGTCGGCTCGGCCGTTAAAAACGGGGCCGATTTGATGGTAATGCTGTGTCCGCTCTGCTATTTTAACCTGGATGAAATTCAACAAGATATTCAAAAAGAGGACAAATCGTTTCAGACAATCCCGGTACTTTATATTACCCAGCTTCTGGCGCTGTTAATGGGATTAAAACCGGATATCCATGATTTTAGCCTGCATAGTATCGATCCCCGGCCGGTATTAAAAATGAAGGGCCTGTTATGAAAAAGATTGGCGTATTTGTCTGCCATTGCGGAATTAATATTGCATCTACTGTTGATATCCCCAAACTGGTGGAAGATCTGAAGAACTATCCGGGCGTCGCCTATATTCAGGATTACAAATATATGTGTTCCGACCCCGGTCAAACTCTCGTGAAAGAGAAGATCAAGTCGGAGAAACTGGACGCAATAGTTGTGGCAGCCTGTTCGCCGACCCTGCATGAGAATACATTTCGAATGGCGGTCCAGACCGTGGATATGAATCCCTATAATTGTGAAATTGCCAATATCCGGGAACAGTGCAGCTGGGTTCACAAGAATATCACGGAGGCGACTGAAAAAGCAAAACGAATTATCAAATCAGTTGTTGAAAAAGCGCTGCTGGATGAGGATCTGGAACCGGTAAAGGTACCGGTTACGCGTAAAGCGCTAGTTCTGGGCGGCGGTATTGCCGGGATTCAGTCTGCTCTGAGTATTGCCAACAGTGGTTATGACGTCATCCTGGTGGAAAGGCAATCTTCGATCGGCGGACGAATGGCGCAACTGTCCGAAACCTTTCCAACATTGGACTGTTCGCAATGTATCCTGACGCCGAAAATGGTTGATGCGGGTCAGCATGAGAATATTCGCCTGATGACCTATTCCGAGCTGGAAGATATTTCGGGGTTTGTGGGTAATTTCAAAGTAAAAATAAAGCAAAAAGCAAAGTATGTTAACTGGGATAAATGCACCGGCTGCGGACTTTGTATTGAAAAGTGTCCCAAAAAAGTGCCGTCCGAGTTCGATCAGGGTTTGGGTAAGCGCAAAGCCGTCTATACACCTTTTCCCCAGGCGGTTCCGAATAAACCGGTCATCGATTGTGAAAACTGCACCTATTTCAAGACCGGAAAATGCCGGCTTTGCGAAAAAGTCTGTCCCTTTGACGCCATCGATTTCAATGAAACCGAATCCTTTATCGAGGAAGAGGTCGGCGCTATCGTTGTGGCGACCGGTTATGATGTCTATCCGGTTTTGAACATGAGTGAATACGGCGGTGGAAAAATTCCGGATGTTATCGATGGTCTGACATTTGAACGGATTTTATCTGCCTCGGGCCCAAGCGGCGGCGAGGTCCGGCGGCCGTCGGATGGTAAAATTCCCAAAGAAATTGTGTTTATCAAATGCGTCGGTTCCCGGGATCCGGAAAATCATTATCCCTATTGCTCGAAAATCTGCTGTATGTATACTACCAAACATGCCATGTTGTACAAACACCGTGTTCACGATGGACAACCCTATATATTTTATATGGATGTGCGGGCCGGTGGAAAAGGATACGAGGAATTTTATCAGCGGGCCCAGGAAGAGGACAAGGTCGTATTTCTGCGGGGGAAAGTATCAAAAGTCTACCAGGATGACGATAAAGTCGTTGTCTGCGGCATTGACACGCTCAGTGGCAGTAACGTGGAAATTCGGGCAGACTTGGTGGTGCTGGCAATGGCGATACGTCCGTCAAAAGGAATTGAAGAATTGGCACAACTGTTGAAGATTTCCATCGATCAGAATGGTTTTCTAACGGAAGCACATCCGAAACTGCGGCCGGTGGAATCCCTGAGTGCCGGAATCTATCTGGCGGGATGCGCCCAGGCGCCGAAAGATATTCCCGATACGGTTGCTCAGGCAACAGCGACGGCAGCGATGGTATTGAATCTCTTTTCCAGAGAATACCTGCTGCACGAGCCGATCATTACCGGCGTGGATGAAGAACTCTGCTCGGGCTGTGGACTCTGTATTGCCGTATGTCCCTACGATGCACGAAAGACAAACCGGGAAAAGGGCGTTGTTGAGGTCAATGAAATCCTCTGCGAAGCCTGTGGGGCCTGCGCAGCTGCCTGTCCTTCCGGTGCAGCCCAACAGCGGAATTTTACAGATACCCAGTTTAGCAATATGGTAAAAGCAATATTGGCGGAGTGATTGGAAATTGGAAAATTGAAATTTGAAACTGGATTTCGAGAATCTATCGTATGAAGAATGTTTATAAACTTGATGTTTATAATCTGGCTGAGAAACTTTCAGATATGATTTGGTCTGATTTTGAAAATTGGAGTGATAAAGCCCAGAAAACAATCAGGTATCAGATAATCAGATCTTCAGATAGTATCGCTGCGAATATTGCGGAAGGATATGGAAGATATACTCCCTTGGACAGAAAGAAATTTTATAGATATTCCCGGGGCTCTTTTGAAGAAACAAAAGCGTGGTTGAGGAAATTAATCCGTCGAAAAATAATTTCAGAAAACATACAAACGGAGTATACTGAAGTAATCAATGAGTTAGGTCCAAAGCTGAACGCTTTTATCAACAAAACAAAATAGACAACATTTATGATCCGAGCGCCCTTAAATTTCAATTATCAAATTTCAAATAACAAAATTCAATTTTCAAATATCAAAGGAATCCTATGTTTGAACCAAGAATAGTCGCGTTTTTCTGTAAATGGTGTACGTCGGCTGGTGCGGATCTGGCCGGCACTTCCCGAATGACTTATAAACCTAACATTACCGGAATCCGCGTAATGTGTTCCAGCCGGGTGGACCCGGAGCACATTCTGGATGCGTTCAAAAATGGCGCCGATGGGGTTTTAATTGGAGGATGTCATCCGGGTGATTGTCACTATCAAAGCGGCAATTACCAGGCACTCAAACGTGTCAAATTACTAAAAAAAATGATAAAGGATTTGAATATTAACGAAAACCGCCTTCGACTGGAGTGGATATCCGCGGCAGAAGGAAAACGGTTTACCGAAGTGGTGGACGAGTTCACTGAGGAGATTCGTAAGCTGGGACATATTCAATATACAGTGCTATGAAACGACTGATCTTAGGGCTGGGAAATGATTTGTTGACCGATGACGGGATCGGAATTTATATTGCCGGGCAATTAAAATCTGAGATTTGGGAAGCGGATATTATCTGTTCCGCCGACTCTGGTTTTGGACTGCTTGATCACATGATGGGGTATGATCAGGTGATATTGATCGATTCCATTATAACCGGAAAAACCGATATTGGTGGAGTTCATCACTTTTCCTCTTCGGATTTTTCGCAGCACGTTCCGTTCAGTATTCATTCAACGGATATTATTTCCATCCTGGAATACTCCCGGAAATGCGGGTTTTCAGTGCCGGATAAAATTGAATTTCTGGCGGTGGAAATCGAAGATAATCAGACGTTTAAAGAATCCTTTTCAGATTCTGTTGAATCACGGAAAAATCTAATTGTACAAAATATTAGGTCACACATAAACAATATTTTTAATAGTCACATTCCCGAACTGGTAGTGGGACAGAATGATTGAAGGAGGCCTGTTTAATGAGTGAAGAGCAAAAGATGGTTAAAGCATTTATTATGGGTGAAGCCTATGATGTGCCGGAGGGCTCGACGATCATCATGGCGATGGAGTACGCCGGGTTCCAGATGAAGCGGGGAGTCGGTTGCCGGGAAGGATTCTGCGGAGCCTGTGCGACTGTGTATCGTGAAAAAGGTGATTACAAACTGAAAGGCGGCTTGGCCTGCCAAACGGTTGTTACGGATGGAATGACGCTGGCCCAGATACCCTTTGTTCCGGCGGAAAAACCGATTTATGATATCAAGGAACTGACGCCGGATATTGACACGATTAAAACCCTGTTTCCGACAATATTTCGGTGTGTGGCTTGTAATACCTGTACAAAGGCCTGCCCACAAGAAATCAAAGTCATGGACTATGTGCAAGCCCTAAAACGGGGTGATATAGGTAGGGCGGCCGATCTTTCCTTTGATTGTATTCGCTGCGGTTTGTGTGCGCTGCGCTGTCCGTCTGAAATTGTCCAGTATAATGCGGCAACTCTTGCACAACGGCTCTATGGGCGATACCTGAATAAGAAAAGCCCTGAGCTAGAGGAGCGGATCGTCGAGGTTGAGAATGGTAAATACGAAAAAGAGCTGGATGAACTTGTTGAAATGCCGCGAGAGGAGCAATCCAAACGGTATTATGCGAGGGAGATTAAGTTAAAGTAACTACGCAGATACAAGATGCAAGAATCAAGAACCAAGATAAAAATTTATGCATAACTTCAAAGAGTTACATATTTGGCAACGATCAAGAGAACTTGTGAAGGTGATTTACCAACTTACAGGAGAGTTTCCAAATTCTGAGCATTTTGGACTGATTTCTCAGATGCGTCGATCGGCCATTTCAATTCCGTCCAATATTGCTGAAGGCTCAAGAAAATCGTCGAATAAAGATTTTATCAGGTTTCTTGAAATCTCCCATTCTTCTTCATTTGAACTTGAAACCCAACTGATATTATCAAATGATCTTGGCTTTATTACGGAAAGTGAATTAAAAAATGTGCTTGTTATACTTGAAGAAATACAAAAAATGATATTTGGTTTTATTCAAAAATTAAAAGCATCAGAAGTAAGATCATGATTCTTGACTCTTGACTCTTGACTCTTGATACTTAGAAAAAAGGAGAACCCATGTACCCTGATTATATGATGAAATCCATTCAGATGGTTGAGAAAACCCGGCCGAAACGTCTTGAACTGGCAAAGAAGCAAGGCAAACAGGTATTCCCGGCCATGAGTGAAAGCGAGCGCCAGGCGGTGCTGGATAATTTTCATCCCGATTTTAAAAAAGATGCGCGCCGTGAAGTCCGCGTGGGCGTCAATAAGGGTGAATCACTGACGACGGAAGTCGCTGATTTGCTGGAGTCGTACTCCCGTGTCGATCCGGTGATTTTTGATCTGAATAATCCGGATCATGAGACCGATGTGCTGGTTATTGGCGCCGGTTCAGCCGGAATGGCTGCTGCCATTACCGCCGGAATTAATGGCAGTAATGTTTTGCTGGCGACAAAATTACGTCTGGGTGATTCCAACTCTATGATGGCCCAGGGTGGTATTCAGGCTGCCGATCAGAAAGATGATTCACCGGTACTGCATTACCTTGATGTTATGGGCGGCGGGCACTTTGAAAATAAGCCCGACCTGGTAAAAGCCCTGGTTAATGACGGCCCTATCGCGATTAAATGGCTTGAAGAACTTGGTGTTATGTTCGATAAAAACGAAGACGGATCGATGATGGTGAAGCCGGGAGGCGGTACCTGTCGGAGCCGTATGCATTCAACCCGTGACTACACCGGTGCCGGTATCTGTCGTGTTTTACGGGACGAAGTGTATAATATGCCTGATAAAATCAAATATCTTGAATTTACTTCGATTATCGAGTTAATTCTCGATGAAAAAGGTCAGGCTGTCGGGGCGATTGGGTATCATCTTGAAACCAAACAGTATATGGTTATCAAAGCCAGTTCGATCATTATTGCGACTGGTGGATTTGGACGACTGCATGTGCGGGGATTTGAAACAACCAATCATTACGGCGCTACTGCCGACGGTTTGGTCATTGCTTACCGGGCCGGTGCGAACCTGATGTTCATGGATTCGGTTCAATATCACCCCACCGGAGCCGTATTTCCTGAACAGATATTAGGGTTCTTGTGCACCGAGAAAATCCGCTCCATGGGTGCTCAGCCGGTCAACCATGACGGTGATCTGTTTGTATATCCACTTGAGCCCCGCGACATCGAAGCTGCGGCGTTCATTCGTGAATGTGCAGAACGGGGTAAGGGTGTAAAAACACCCACCGGAAAGGTCGGTATCTGGCTGGATTCACCTCTGATCGATCTGATAAATGGTGAGGGAGCGACCCAGAAATACCTGCCCGCCATGCTGAGGCAGTACAAACGTTTTGATATTGATGTCATCAAATACCCGATGCTGGTTTATCCGACCCTGCATTATCAGAACGGTGGCGTTGAAGTCGATGATAAAGGCGAAACCAAAATTCCCGGTCTTTACGTCGCCGGAGAAGCCGTTGGCGGAATTCATGGCCGTAATCGGCTTATGGGGAATTCCCAGCTGGATCTGATTGTTTTTGGTCGCCGGAGTGGTTACTGGGCCTCGGAGCGGGCAAAGAAAGGCGTACAGTTTGGGAAATTAACCATGCAGCATGTATATGATTATGAAAAAAAGGTCGCTAAACTTAAGATTCCGAGAAAAAAAATTGCGCCTATAATTTTACCTGATTACATTCCTGACCATGTAAAAATAAAGCAAAAAACGACTGAGTATTTTGGGACGTTATTTTGATGTTAATTCCCTAATCATGGCGAAATCATGAATAAATATCATTAATTGGAGGAAAGTTTTATGAAACAAATTAATTTGGATTTAAAAAATCTCAACGATGTGTTTCCGGAGAATTTTACACAAGCACAGATTGCTAAAGGGAAAACCCTGTTTCTGAAAAAACTGGCCGAAGACGCGCATCGATTCTACGGTGGGAAAATTCAAACGGCGCCCAAAGCCGGTGTATTCGGATTCAACTGGTTTAATGTCTGGTACACTCCCGGCGTGTCGAAAATTTCGACCACCATCCGGGATAACAACGATGCATCCTTTGAATTGTCAAACCGGGGAAACCTGGTGGGTGTTGTAAGTGACTCAACCCGGGTTCTTGGTGATGGCGATGTAACACCGCCCGGCGGTTTAGGTGTGATGGAGGGCAAAGCGTTTCTGATGAAATATCTCGGTGGTGTTGACGCGGTTGCCCTGTGTGTGGACAGTAGAGATAAAAACGGTAAAAATGATCCTGAAAAAATCATCGATTTTGTCAAAATGTGTCAACACAGTTTTGGAGCAATTAACCTTGAGGATATATCCCAACCCAACTGCTATAAGGTGCTCGATACTCTGCGGGAAGAATGTGATATTCCCGTCTGGCATGATGATGCCCAGGGAACGGCCTGTGTAACATTGGCAGGACTGATCAATGCGCTGAAATTAGCAAAGAAAAATATCGGCGATGTAAAAATTGTTCATTTAGGAGCAGGTGCGGCAAATTCCTCTATTGCCCGAGTTAATATTGCTGCTGGATCTAATCCTGAAAACATGATTATGTTTGATGTCAATGGTGCTTTAACAAAAGACCGGAAAGATTTTGAACAGGATGAAAGATATTATCACCAATGGGAACTTT
>Ga0180007_10004162_pt1 | contig 15509 bp, 13 predicted proteins | sample MM_PC_MetaG_FD_121122 | JGI IMG/M metagenome (GOLD analysis project Ga0180007, IMG submission 121122) | Groundwater microbial communities from the Aspo Hard Rock Laboratory (HRL) deep subsurface site, Sweden - MM_PC_MetaG | ecosystem: Environmental > Aquatic > Deep subsurface > Groundwater... | reverse complement strand
TTTAAAAATACTGATGCTTTCAATTTCTTTAATGACCGATCATGGTCCGGTTCCCTAGATTCTCGATATAATGAAGCACCTATTACCATAGACTGGAACTGGGGTGGGAATAAGGCAAATCTATACCTTAACAAAAATTACAACCTAGCCGTTAACATTCAAAACCAAGATACAATTGATTTTACATACAGCATTTCAGTTGAAAACACATCAAAGACAACCACCTATCCTGAGGGTAACTACGTTAACTACCAAAGAATATACATTCCTTCAAACGCAACTGTACTTTCAGTAAAGGGGCTAAAGGATAACAAGTTTGATACATACAAAGAGAGCGGGTTTAAAGTAATAGGGGGGTGGTTTAATGTTCCTGTTAATAGTATTGGAAATTTTGAAATTTCATATCGAATATCAAGATCTACAAATACTCTCAACTTCCCACTAGAAGTTAACGATCAAAATGTGTTCTTTAATCTGGATATATTCAAACAGGCGGGGGAAACCTCACATGCATATAAATTGGATATTACATATCCAAATACTTGGAATGTTGAAACAAATTCCAACCTAAATAGTATAGAGAATCAACTTACAAGCAGATTCGAGCTGTCAACGGATCAAAAGTATGAAATAGTTTGGAATACAAACAATTAAACCACCACTTTCGGGTTATTCTTTAAGCATGTATAGATTTCTAGGATATCTTGTGTAGATATTTCCTTTTCACTGGTGAAGCTTTTTATCTCTTTAACATCCAAATCCGTATTAACTGCCACTCTATTACTAATACCAAGTGGCACAATTAGCGTTGCAATATGCTTTGATTTACAATTATGACAAGAAAAGTGTATAATGCTTGATACTCCGGTGTTCTGAATGATATTAACATCATTTATTGCATACTGAGTACCGCACTTATCACAAAACCGGGCAACGGTGTCCAAGAAGAATTGTTTTTTTTCAAGTAAAATATCTTTTTTACTGTCCATATATAAAATTATACCATAAAATTTTCTATGACAGACAAAGAGAAAGCTGTTAAAGTCTTAATCGACAAAGGTAAAGATCAAGGGTTTCTAACCCAAGAAGATTTGCTAGACGTATTTCCTACCATTGAAGAAGATGTTGATCTTCTAGATGATATTTTTGCCTCATTACAAGAAAATGAGATAGAAGTATTAGAACCAGAAGAGAATGTTGAGGTTCCTGAAAAGGAAGAATTAACCCTTGAGAAGAAAATTCATATTCTCAAAACTATTCAATCAAGTCTTTCAACAGATGCAATTAGATCATATCTCTACGAAATTGGTAGAATTCCTCTTTTGACAGGCGAAGAAGAGAGAATCTTGGCACAAAGAATCGAAAAGGGTGATGAAGAAGCTACCCAACTATTAATCACTGCAAATCTTAGATTGGTCGTCAGTATTGCAAAGAAATATAGCAAGAGTGGATTGGAACTTTTGGATTTAATCCAAGAAGGAAATATTGGTTTAATGAGAGCCGTTGAGAAATTCGACTATACCAAGGGCTTTAAGTTCTCAACCTATGCTACATGGTGGATTAGACAAGCTATTACCAGAGCCATAGCAGATCAGGCTAGAACTATTCGTGTTCCAGTACACATGATTGAAACCATAAACAAGTTTAACAAAGTAAACAACTCTCTAACTACACGATTGGGAAGACCTCCTAAAGATGAGGAAATTGCAAAAGAAATGGATATCGAATTAGAGAAAGTTGCTGAAATCAGAAAGATCAAACAAAATCCTACATCACTATCTACACCAATAGGTGAGGAGAAAGATAGTAAACTTCAAGATGTAATCGCTGACGATTGGTCACAGTCTCCAGAAGAATTTGCAACCTCTGAATACCTTAAGAATCAATTAAAGGATATCCTTGATACCCTACAAGACCGAGAAAGAAGGGTTCTATCCCTAAGATTTGGTCTAGATGATGGAGTATCTAGAACTTTAGAAGAAGTTGGAAAAGAATTTGGAGTAACTAGAGAAAGAATTAGACAGATAGAAGCAAAAGCTTTGAAAAAACTAAAAGAGAAATCTACACAACAGAAGCTTGATGACTATATTGACTAGTTAGAACTCTCAGTCAAATTTAAGAACTCAGAAGGCGATACAGAAAAACTATTTGTAGTTTTTTCTGTCACTATATCCAATTCATCTGTATCAAAAGCACTCTTAATCTGCCTTGTATATGTTGCCGCATTAGGGTTAATATCCACATAGCTTTGTTTAAAGTATATCGATGCCCCAACCCATATGATTACCACTACCAGGAGAAGAATAGATGCAAGTACAGATTTTTTTAGCATATCCATATTATTTTATTCGTAAAAATTAGCATTATCTATCTTGTATATACGCAGATTTATACTAAAGTTTGTCAAATCATATTCATCCTTTTGATCAGTGTAGGAGAAACTCTCCATTACAGGGAACATTGGTAATGCCTCAAGCTCCTTTAGCAGATTGATGATATTCGAAACCTTTCCCTTTGTAGCAATCTTCACCGACCAAGGTACTAATACTTTAGGGGTAAAAGACACATTCTTATCACTATATTTATCAAAATTTATACCTGTAAGGTAGAAACCATTTCTAGACAATATTGGATTAATATTCGCCAAGAGTAGACTAAAATTTCCATCGGCAGGGTATATTAGTTTGAGATCTTTTAACTCTGTTCCTACATCCTCAAATTGTTTGTCCAATGCACTCAAAGTACTAATTTTTGCATCCAACGCAGTACTTAATCGGGTCTTTTCCTTAATAGAGGAATTAATCTGAGTAATAGTAACTATTGTAGGACGAACAGCAAATACAATTAAAAGGATAGAGACTACAACTGTGGCTCCAGCAAAAATATAGCCTCGCTTCTTCTCAGGAGACTCTTTAATCAATTTAATATATTCTTCTGTATTTAATCGTTTTTTATCCATATTTATTCATTTACTATTACAAATGTTACACTCACATTTATTTCATCCTTATTTTTATCTATGGAGAATGCTACGTTCGAATAGTTAGGATTATTTTTGAGTGATGCCTCGTAATCTTTAATGGAATTCAAACTGTTTGAGGTCAATCTCAAGGAAATTCTATTCACTGAGTATCCAAAAGATGTTAGATGTAAAGAAGAGGGGATACCACTAATTAACTCACTTACTTTTACAGAGTTAATCACCTGCTTTTCTTTTACCATTTTTATATCGCTTAACAAATATTGGTAGTTCTCATACACCGCTGCATTCTTTTGCCAACTCTCATTCGAAAGGAGTGTAACTTTGGCATTAACTTCCTCTGTAAGATCGTTATTTTGACGATCTAAAATGAATCTGGAGAAAAATACTCCTAATACCAAAACTTCAACACCAATAAGAAGGTACTTACCAACATTAGTTAACCAAATATATGCAGTAGACCAAACATCCGTAGGGGAATATGACGGTTGCAAAAAATCAATCGATTGTGGCTGTTTTCCAAATTTAAACATTAGGCAGTTCTAAATTTTTATATTTTTAGTATAGCATATTATGCTTCCAATTTAGGGAACAGTATGAGTTTCTCTCGCTTCTCAAGAGCTTCTAATGCTTTAGCACAACTAATGGGGAGAATAGGGGAATAACCGGCAATTACATGTTTTAAAAGATAGCTTAAATTGTTCAATATTTTCTGAGCCTCTGGCTTTTCTTTGGACCATGGTTCTTCTGTAGTAATATACTTGTTCCCGTAATCCGCCAGCTGATCAATCTTCTCTCCTGCGAGATATATTTCGTAATCTTCGTACAACCTGTTAATCTCGTTTACATATGTATCTACTGTTGCTTTAAACTCACCCTCAACTGCAACCTCATTATTCATCTCTACTTCCTTTGCATTTGCTAAATGTATCACACGATTTAAGAGATTTCCAAAATTGTTTGCCAATCTTGAGTTGTATTCATTTACTAAATCATCTTCTTTGTATGCTGCATCATCGTAAGTAGGAATACCTGTTAAGAGGTAGAATCTTACTGTTTCTGCTCCATATTTTTGTTCTTGCTCAAATGGAGAGACGATATTTCCAACTAGCTTAGACATTTTCGTGCCATCAACTCCCAATACCATTCCATGTACAAGCAATTTCTCTGATTGTGGTAAGCCAGCGGAGGCTAACATCCCTTGCCATATTGCACCTTGGAATCTTAGGTTATCCGGACCACATGTTTGTACTGGTCCCCACCATTGTCTAAATCTTTCTTCATCAGTTCCATATCCCACTGCAATTGCATAGTTAGTGAGTGCATCAAACCATACATACATCATCTGGGTAGGGTCATTTGGTACTTCAATTCCCCATGGTAGGTTCTCTCTTAATCTCGAGATACTAATATCTTCCATCTCTGATATGAATTTCTTCAATTCATCCATCTTGTATGCTGGTTTTACAAATGCTTTTTCCTCCTCTAACCATTTGAGTAGTGGGTCTCTGTATTTGGATAGTCTGAAGAAGTAATTTTCTTCTGTCTTTAACTCCGGTACTGTATGGTGATCTGGACATTTGCCATCAACGAGTTCTTTGTCTGTTAGGTATCTCTCACATCCTACGCAATATTGTCCTGAGTATTGTTTCTTGTATATATCTCCATTCTCATTACATTTGTTCCAGAATACTTGTGCTAATTCATGGTGTTTTGGATCTGAGGTTCTGTAGAAGTTGTCATATTCAACATTAAAGAGTTTACAGAAATCCATTACTCTTTGTGCATATTTGTCTACAAATGGTTTTAATTCTAATCCTTCTTCTTGTGCCTTATTAAATATTTTTTGTCCGTGTTCGTCTGTTCCTACATTGAAGAATACATTTTCTTTTCCTAATTTATTTCTAAAATATCTAACGATTGTATCTGATTGTACAAACTCTAAGGCATGTCCTATATGGAGTTCTGCATTTACGTAGGGGAGTGTGGTTGTTAGGTAGAATTTTTGTTTATCCATACGCAAGATGATAGCAAAAATGAGTTAAATATACTACTATGTATGTGTAGCTAGTCCCTTATTACCCGAGTTTTAAGAGGAGGTAAATTAAAAAGACATTGTTAAAAGAAACTCGTATCAGTTTCAAAAAGTGGGAGAGACAAAAGCAAAAACCCACTTGTCGATCAAACGGTAAAAGGCATCACTAGAAAGGAGTAATATGAACATCTCTTGGCAAGATATCTTAACAAGATAAGGAGGTGATCCATATTCTCTCGCAGGGGGAGCCGAATTATTTCAAAATCTTCGGTTCCTCCTGTTGTTAAATCTGTTCAACCATTAATACACCCTCAGCTAATCCCAATTTTACTAACTCTTGCCATACAGCCTCAGTAACAAAAGGAACAAAAGGATGCATAATCTTTAAATTCTCTTTTAACAACCAAAGTAATTCAGAAAGCTTCTCTATTCTTAAATCACTACCAATAGGTTGGTCTTTGATTTCGGTTTTAATCTCTTCAATCCATTTGTCACACAACTCATGCCAGAAGAATTCTCTAATAGTTTCTGCACCAAGATTTAATTGATATTTCTCAATATATTTACCAACCTTCTCAATATTTTCCTTAGTAGCTTTTACCCTGTTGGTATCAGCAACTTCCTTCCCCTGTATCTTCCCAATCTCCTCATCCTCAATATTCATTAATATGAATCTACTCGCATTCCAAATCTTGTTAACAAAGTTCCTGTTACCCTTGATCTTCTCTTCTCGCAGGGGAGCATTGGAACCAGGCAAAGCATCACTATAGTACCAAAGCCTTAAAGCATCAGCACCATACTTCTGGAACACATCATTAGGTTCAATACCATTACCCTTAGATTTAGACATCTTAGAACCATCAGCTGCAAGAATCATACCCGTAAGTAATACTGTAGAGTAGGGAACCTCACCAGTTCTGTAGAGACCAAACATAATCATACGAGCTGTCCACCAGAAAAGAATATCCCTAGCATGAATCATCATCTGAGTAGGATAGTAATTCTTGTAATCATCACCCTCTGGTCCACCCAAAACAGAGTAGGGAATCTGGCCCGAACTAAACCAAGTATCAAACATATCTGTCTCTTGTTCCCATATACCCTCGGGGCTATCCTCACCAAGCTTAATTTCACCAGTTCCATTAGCTTTTACGTTAAATTCCTTTTCAAAATCTCCAACCGTTTTACCTTGATTTTCATTCAACCAATCATGAAGCTTCTTACTACCAGAATACCAAACCGGAATCCTCTGACCCCACCAAAGTTGTCTAGAAATACACCATGGTTGGATATTCTCGTAGAAGAATTCTAACGCTTTCTGTTGACCCTCAGGTATAACCTTAACATCACCATTATGAAGTGCTTCTAACGCTTTTTTAGCTAAAGGTTCTACATTTGCATACCATTGATTAGATATAACAGGTTCGATAGAGGTACCACATCTCTCACATACGGCAACCTCATGCTTAATATTCTCTATCTTAACTAACAAACCAAGTTCACTAAGCTCAGCACACAACGCTCTTGAACAATCCGTTGTACCCATCCCTTTAAATCTCTCAGGAATATTCCCTGTCATCTTACCTTCTTCATCAATAACATTGATAATTTCTAATCCTTGTCGTTTACCAATCTCGAAGTCAACAGGGGAGTGAGCAGGAGTAACTTTCAAAGCACCCGTACCTGTTTCAAGATCTACTTCTTCTTCTGCAATGATTGGGATTTCTCTATTTGCAATTGGAAGTAAAACTTTCTTACCAATGAATTCCTTGTATCTTGGATCATTTGGGTTAACTGCAACTGCAGTATCTCCCAACATTGTTTCAGGTCTAGTAGTAGCAACAGTGATACCTTCAACTCCAAATCTCTCTTTTGCTAATTGTTTGTCTGCTTCATCTACAAGAGGGTAGATGATATATGCAAATATACCTCTTCTTTCTTCATGATCTGTATCAATATCCGCTAATGCGGTTTTACAACTAGGACATATATTTACAATACGCTTATCTCTGTAAACCATCCCATCTTCATACATTTTGTAGAATGTTTCGTAAACAATTTTTGTAAGTTTAGGATCTAAGGTAAAGAATTCTCTACTGTAATCTGCTGAGAGTCCTATGTTCTTTTCTTGGGTTCTAGCGTTGTCTGCATTTTGCATACAGAAGTCATAGCATCGTTTGTAAAACTCATCCCTTCCCATTTCCCATTTATCCTCGCCATTATTTTGTAACACTTTTGTAAAAGCACTTTCTGTTTGGATACCAGCATGATCTTTTCCAGGGACTAAGAGAGTAGGGTGCCCAGTCATTCTATTGAATCGCGCAAATGCATCGTGGAATGAATAGCCACACATGTGACCTAGGTGTAAATTACCATTTGCATTTGGAGGAGGAAGAGTAATCGTGAATGGTTTTTCAACATCGAATCCTTTTTCTCTTAAATATTCTTCTACTTTTTCTGGAGTAGAGTAGCCCGATGATTCCCAGAGTTTGTATATTTCTGGTTCTGATGTTGTAGATTCAAATGCTTTGGGAATATTACGCTCCATTTGTGTTCAGTACTGAATTTATGATGGTATTCGTTTTGTCTAAGCAGACTACAAGATTACTAAAGCCCCCTTCTTTGTGTTTTTCTTTGTCCTTTTCCGCGTAAATTACAAACTTCTCCGAGAATTCTTTTCCCTCAGGAATTTTACAAAAAATGGCCCAAGCTTGTTCAACTGTCATTTGTTGATATAAAATCATATCTGCTTCTTCTTGAAGTGATTTCCCTTGTTCTACAACAGAATTCAAATCCGAATTTTTGTTTTGATCGTGGCTATTCATTAGCTCAAGATAATATATTGCCGTGTCTGGCAAAAAAGGTTCTTTGTTAACAACATCATTTTCAAACTTCTCCCCAGGAGTTTCCACTACAATCTCAGACTCATCCACTGTTGGTAAAATGTTCATTTGTATAAAATAGATAAAATAAAAAACGCCCTTACACCAGAATACCATATTGATACTCTAATGTAAGGGCGAATATACGCGTTACCACCTTACTTCTTTAAGATATTACTATCCTAAACTCACAACCCTTACAAGGGTAGAGGATTCTACTCTCTATACATATATATAGTATAGATTTCTTTCCTAACCTCCAAGATGACTAGTCTTGTATTAACGGCCTTCATATTATATCACACCCATATCTGGTATAATCATCCATCATGTTTACAAACAAAAAAGAAATATTTAAGCTCTGTACACTCTCTGGAACTACCGAAATCGGAAGAAACTGTAACTTCGTAGAGTATGGAGACGAGATAGTAATGATAGACGCAGGATACTCATTCCCAGGACAAGAAATGTACGGAATAGACTACCTAATCCCTAATGTTAGCTATCTTAAAAAGAACAAAGAAAAAATTAAAGCCATATTGATAACCCACGGTCACTTAGATCATACGGGTGCATTGAAATGGATTTTACCTGAGCTAGGATACCCTCCAATCTATGCAGGCGGTTTTGCAAAAGCCCTCATAGAAGAAAAAATGAAGGAATATCATATGCTTAACAAAGTTAAGATCTTTGGAGTAGATAGAAAATCACAGTTAAAAATTGGTAAAAACTTCCAAGCTACATTTATTGGTATTAACCACAGTATTCCAGATGCCTTCTCAATCTTCGTAGAAACTCCAAATGGAAATGCCTTCTTCTCAGGAGATTACAAAATTGACTTAACACCAGCAAACGAGCCACAAACCGACTTTGAAAAATTAAAACTGTTGCGAGGACGAGTAGATGTTGCATTAATGGATAGTACTAATGCTACACACCCAGGCAAAGCTCCTTCTGAGACAGAAATTTTTGACAATTTAACAGCATTGATTAGAAAACAGCAGGGCAGAGTAGTAGTCGCAGCATTCTCCTCTTTAATCACTAGATTGTATTCATTAATCGAAGTTGCGAAGATTACAAACAGAAAAGTTCTACTCTCTGGAAGAAGTTTGAATCAAGCTATCGATATCGCAAGAAAGAAAAGATATATAACTGCAGAAGATTCCCTTTTCATTAAAGAAAAAGATATTAACAAGTACCCAGATAATGAATTACTCATATTATGTACCGGAAGCCAGGGGGAAAGATTTGCAGTATTAAACAGGGTTTCCTTAAATGAACACAAATTCATAAAAATACACAAAGGCGATCTCGTTATTATGTCTTCTTCTGAAATCCCAGAGAACATCAGCACCATCGAAAAGATGACGGACCGAATCATAAGTTTAGGCGCAGATTTAATTAAAGATTCAATTGATCTTAAGATTCACTCAACAGGACATGGAAACCAAGAAGATATGAAAATGATGATTGATCTCATACAACCAAAGGCTGTAATGCCTGTTCACGGTTCATTGACATTTAGATATTTTAACAAGCAAAACTTCCTCAAATGGGGGATGAGAGATGAAGATGTCTTGCTAACTGATGATGGACAAGTATGGATGTTAGATGGGCACAGATGGACAAGAGGAAAGAAAGTTGAATCAAAACCAATTCTCATCGATGGTTTGGGAGTAGGGGACACTGGAGATATTGTACTTAATGACAGAAAACAGCTTTCGGAATATGGAATGTTTGTAACCGTCTTGAATATGAATCTCAAGACAAAGAAAATCATCGGAAGACCAAGATTCATATCGAGAGGCTTTGTATATATGAAGGGCTCACAAGAATTATTAAAAGAGATTGAAAACCTCATCTTTGATATTCATCACGATTGGGAACGACAAACTCAAAGCAATAAAAATCTCACTATCGAAAACTTCAAGGATGCCATAGAAAAAGAGCTTAGCAAGCTCATTTACAAGAAGACCGAGCGAGAACCAATTATCCTCACAGTGGTCATCTAATACCATAAATGTGCTATACTTTCTTATGCTAAACTTGCCTTTTTTAAGAAACTTTTCTGAAAACAATTCATTGTTAGATTCTAACAAAAACGTAATTGCGTTAGATATTGGTACAGAAAAATTAAAAAGCCTCCTGTTCTCAATGGAGAGTACTGGCATCAATATTAAAAAGGTCTCTCGTATTGAACAACAACAAAATGCAATGCGAAGTGGAATAATCACCAATTTAGACACAGTACTTGAGAATTGTAGACTTTCCATCTCAGAACTAACAAACAGGCTCTCTGATGAGGAAATGCCTAAACATGTCGTAATGGGTATCGCTGGAGAATATATCCAAGGTGTATCCATTGTCATCAACTATCAAAGAGAAGAGAATTTTGACAAAGAGGTAACTGCAAAAGAACAGGAAAATATCATAAAGCAAATAAAAGAGAAGATAGAAGTAAATGGAAAAGAAGATTTAGGTGCTAGAACCGGATTACAAAACGATGACATTGAGATATTACACATAACGAAGACAGGTTTAGAGATAGGGGGGATGCCCGTTGACTCCTTAGTGGGATACAAAGGACGAGAAGTTAAGCTTAACTTCTACGCTTCCTTTGCTCCCAAAACATATGTTGAAGCCCTCAGAAAGGTCGCACATGAATTAAATCTAACGATCCTTGGTATCGTTTCCCAACCTTTTGCAGTCGCAAGGGCATTCAATGGCTCCAAAAGCAAAGACTTCTCTGCAATATTCATAGATATTGGTGGTGGAACCTCCGATATTGCTGTTGTTGAGAAAGGAAATATAGTTGAAACTAAAATGTTCGCGTTTGGAGGACGAACCTTTACCAAAGAGATTGTAAACACCCTTTCCTTGGACTATCGCCATGCAGAGCAAAGAAAAATTAAATATTCTGACAAAGACCTTACAAAAGAACTTGCTAGAGAGGTACAGAAAGTAGTATATCCCGTTGCCAATCTTTGGATGAAAACATTAAAAACAGCCTTTTACAGTTGCGACGACATAGATACATTCCCAGGACAAATATATCTTTGTGGAGGTGGTGCCTTACTACCTGAAATCAAAGAGGTTATGCTTGAATTCCCATGGAAGAAATATCTCCCATTTCCAGTTGTACCAAGAATAGAATATTTCACTCCACAGAAGCTTGATAATATAGTAGACTTGAGTGGCGATTTGAAATATGTCTTTGATATTACTCCTGCCGCCTTAGCAAAATTCGCATATGATAATGAAGTAAATAGATTTAAAAAGATACCAACCTAATGGAAGAAAACGAGAAGATAACAAAAATTGTAGTAGGTCGAGAGGATGAATTAACCGATGTTGTTAGCGGGATATTAAATGCGAAGACAGATAGAATAATCCTAACGTTTGCAGAAGAATCCGATATTTTGATTAGTTCCATCAATCTCTCTGTAATCAAAGAAACTGTAGAAGAAGAGGGGAAAGTTCTTGTCTGCCAAATTATTAAAAATCCAACTGGTCAAAGAAATTCAAAAATTGCAGGCATAACTACAATAGATACTCCAAACAATCCAACTGAAGATGTATGGGAAAAAGCACAAACTCCAGAACCAGTTGTTAAGGAACCTGTTGTAGAGAAAACAGAAGCTAAGTCAACCGAAAAGCCTATACCTTCAGAAAACTCAAATCCAAAAAGCTCAAGTTTCGAAACTAGAATAAATGAGGCTATTTTGAAGAGTAGGACCGATATAGAGAAAAAGAAAGACGTTAAGACAATACATCAAGACGGAATTATAATATCTGTAGGAGAAGACCTTCCCTCCAAAGAGGATGAGATCTCAGAATCAGAAGCAAAACCAAACCTTTCTAATATTGATTTTAAAGATGTACTAAAAACAGAGCAACCACACAAAGAGAGAAAGCCTTTCTTTAGTTTTTTGAAATTTCTTAAACCTAAGCTTAAATCCACACCTTCTACTTCAGTTTCAACACAAACTCCTTTTGTAAGGAAATTCAAGAAACTCCTTCCTCTTCTCCTTGTCTCAGTAGTATTCATAACTGCTTTAGTACTTGTTGTGTACTTAAATACAGTTCCTTTTGTAAAGGTAAGAATATTTGTAAAAGCCCAAGAGGTAAGTATTGAGAGAACATTTACAGGAGACGCAAATATTAAAGAAATTGATTTTGAGGCACTTAAAATTCCAATTAAGACAGAGTCGGTAGAAGAAGCAAGATCGACATCGATAACTGCAACGGGGAGAGCATTTAAAGGTGATAAATCAGCAGGGGCCGTTACTCTTACACATCCAAATCCTTCAGGGACATGTACTGCGCTTTCACTTCCTGCAGGACAGGTCGTTATTTCTGCCGATGGCAAAACATACTCATTGGATAGCGCAATCTCACTAGAATGTGATAGTTTCCTAACCACTCCTGTACACGCGACGGATATCGGGGAGGAATATAATACGCCAAGCTCATATTTCACTGTTCAAAACTATTCAAGTACCGAAGTGTTCGGATACAGATCAGGTACATTTACTGGCGGTTCTAAGACTGAATATACTGTACTTTCTCTTTCTGATGTAAATACTGCAAGTGATGAGCTAAAGACTTCTTCAATTAGTGAAGCTGAGAAGGCTTTGCAAGAAAAACAAGGTGAATGGACTTTAATAACGGACAGTGTGAAGAGCGAGATTAAGAAAGATAGTTTAAAGACAGATGTCGCGATAGGGGCAGAGGCTACACAAGCAAACCTTTCACTAACGGTTACAAGTTCTGGAACCTACTATTACAACAATGGCTTTGATGCTGGTGTTGCTACTCTTTTGACTACTGAGGCACAAACTAAGAATCTTTTCCAAACTGATCAGAATTTAGATCTTACATTGGGAGAAGATATCCAAAAGGATGTTTCTGTAGTACAGAAAACCGATAACTCTGTTTTGATCAAGCTAATTGCCAGTGGTTCTGTACAACCAAAGGTAGATAAGACGGAAATAGTGAATACTTTGAAGGGCAAAAAATGGAAAGAGGGCGCAACCTACTTAGACGGTTTGAAATATTCTGACAAAGCTACTTTGTATGAGTTTAATCCTGTGAACTTCCCACAGTCTCTTTACTACTTCCCAAAGAGGCAAGGGGGAATTCTTGTTGAGATAGTAGATATATAAAAATAAGGTTCTTTGTGATAAAATACCCCAAGAATATGTACCTGTAGCTCAATTGGATAGAGCAATTGCCTTCTAAGCAGTAGGTCGTCGGTTCGAATCCGGCCAGGTACGCCATAGTTTCTAGGAGAGATGCCTGAGTGGTCGAAAGGAAACGCTTGGAAAGCGTTCGTACGAGTAATCGTACCGTGGGTTCGAATCCCTCTCTCTCCGCCAGATTACTCCACCAATAGTAATAACAAAATTCCCCCAAGAACCATCCCTTGTGGTAAGCTAAACAAATAGTGGTCAAAACATCCCACTATCAACAACGTTAATACCGCCAACCATTTAAACCAATTCATCTTAGAAACATTACTAACTAAAATTTTACCTAGCAAAAAAACATAGAGTAGGGAACCAACAACACCCAACTCCGCAACCATCAACAACAACACATTATGCACAGGTTGAATTAATAACACACCATTAACCGTACTCGGAATCTCCTTCTCCATCCCCTTAGTAAAATTCCCCAACCCAGTACCAAACATCAGGTTATTCTTAATCACACTAAAGCTACTCTTCATCAAACTAACTCTGTCATTCCAACTAGCATCATTCCCAGATATTAAATTGGTAAAACGCTCAACCAATAGTAGAGGAGTAAATGAAAACAACTTCCCCTTAACCAATCTGTGTACCAATGTTACAAGAACAATGATTAATACAAGCAAAGTTGATATTCTAGAAAACGTCAATGTTACAAATATTCCACTCAAGATTACCAACAAGACAGACAGTTTTTTGTAAAAACCTTTTGATTTTGAATACAAAAATATTCCCAAAAGAACATTCATTACAAAAAAACCACCTAAAACATTCGGGTGAGGGAAAGTACCATACGCTCTTAAGAATACTTCATTACTTAAGGTCACAAAACTAGAACCCAGCATACCGCTAACCACTTGAGATTCACCAAGCATAGAAAGCCCAAGCGAAGAACCATTTAGAAACTGTATAGTACCTAGCACTCCCTGTACCAGTACCGAAGCAATGGAAATCCACAAAACGTATTTGTATAGATTAGAATGTTTCTGTGTCTTAAAATAGTCAATTAGAAGGAGTAGGGAGAGAATCCCCAATATTAATCTTCCTCCATTGACCAACGAATTAAGATCTAGTCTAAAGACACTCTGTAAAAGGATAAATAATCCTAAGGGTATCAAGTAAATCAAATATTTATGAAGTATCACCCACATATGCCTCCAGCCATATTCATATATATATGAGGCAATCAAAAGAACCAATCCTATGTCTAGTATAGAGATTGTAGGCACAAGATAGTTAGTATAGATACCACTTGCATAGGGGTCTGTATTAAAAAATAGAACATGAGTAGGTAGTTGATAGGTAAGGTTGAGCGGGAGGGTAATTAATATATACAGAATACTAGAAAGTACAATGCTTTTTGTTTTAATACTTACCACTAGCCAGATTATTAATGAAAGGAGAAGAACAACCGATCGTAGGACATTCTCTTGCATCAAAAAGAGTAGGGGTAAGCCCAACAAAACAAAAACTCCAAGTTGGAACCAATACTGCTTTAGAAATTTTCGTATATCCATTAACTAATTCTATCAACAGACAGAACTATTTAACAGCTGGTAGTATGACAATATATCTATCCATACCCTCACCACGACTCTCGGTTGTAATATCATCAAATTTCTCCAATGCAATATGCACAATCCTTCTGTCAGATGGCTTCATAGGAGGAAGAGCAACCTCATCACCCATGATTCTTACATCGTCAGCCTTCTGTAGTGCTAATTCTTCTAACTGTTTGTCCTTTTCTAATCTATATCCACCAACATCTACAAATACTTTAAATGGAGTATCTTCTGAAATCTTTCTACCAAGGATAATTTGAGTCATAAACTGAAGAGAATCTAAATGTCGACCTCTATTCCCAATCATATAGCCTAGATCTTCACCATTGAAAGCAATTTTGATGTACTTAGTATTTTCATCCCCATCTTCTACTTTACACTCCTTAGTACACTCAACACCTAATAACTCACAGAGCTTATCTACTTCTTCGTTAACTATTTTAAGAATTTCGCTATCTTTCATAACATTAAAATATATTTAATTTATTTCTCAAAATAACGGGGTAGAGTTATTTAGATTTCTTAAAGTATTTGGTATATAGGTTTTGTACACCTTTCTTTGTTTTGTCCCAATCCAATATCCAATATTGTGCTACTAACATTAATGACTGAGCTACCCAATATATACTCAATGCCGAAGACGCGCTTACTGCAATGAAAATAGTAGAAAGAGGTAGTATCAAATTCATAGACTTGGTCATATTTCCTTGAAGTGCTTCTGGAGACATCGGTTCTCCCTTTTTCTTTTCTTTCTTCTTCTCTGGCACAACACTAGTAGGATTTTGCATCTTCATTGTG
>Ga0180007_10004161_pt1 | contig 15513 bp, 13 predicted proteins | sample MM_PC_MetaG_FD_121122 | JGI IMG/M metagenome (GOLD analysis project Ga0180007, IMG submission 121122) | Groundwater microbial communities from the Aspo Hard Rock Laboratory (HRL) deep subsurface site, Sweden - MM_PC_MetaG | ecosystem: Environmental > Aquatic > Deep subsurface > Groundwater... | reverse complement strand
TTGCAAGCTGTCTTCTGTAGTAAATAAACAAAAGAGAAGCCTGAGAGAAAAATGGACTTGATTTTTCAATCATTTTCTTTGCTTCTCTAATAAAAACTTGCAGTCCAGTGAGTTGGAGTATTCCCTCCATCCCCGTAACTAAGTGTTCTTCTCCACCGTAGAATTCTTCATACATTTCAAGTGATTTTGTTTCTACAGACATACTATTCCTTTCCAAGAATATTTTTTACTTACAACTTTACTTACAACTTTACTTACAACGATTAAGTTGTTTTTGCTTCTTGGAAATTCTGTACCGCACTTACTTGAGAAAACAAAAACTCCCATTCCAGGGAGCATCTTTTTGAGTGGTTTTTAGTTATTGGCAATGTTGTCAAAAAACCAGTTCTTTATTTGATGCTCGTCAATGACCTATCTAGGTAAGTCTAAAAAATTTTGCTGAAGACCGGACTTATTTTTGAAAAATATCAAAAATACACCGTTGCGGCACAGTCGTAGATTCTCACTACATTCCACAGCTATTTAAAATTATCATGTTAGGTTTTTGGTTGCAAGAGTGAGTTTTTGGTTATTGGCACTTCGCCCATTAGTTTGTTTATCTAAATTTTAGTGGTTATAGTTTGAATGTTGAGGTATACTTACTCGGTTATGATAAAAAAAGCCCTTATTACTTGTGCAGGATTTGGAACTAGATTCTTGCCAATTGCTAAAACGATTCAAAAAGAAATGTTACCAGTCTTGAATAGACCAATTATTGATTATATTGTTGATGACTGCATTTCTGCAGGGATAGAAGAAATTATCCTTGTTGTTAAAGAAAGTGAAAATAAACTAGTTGAGCACTACTATAAAGAGCACAGATCATTGAGACAGCATTTGAAAAAAATGGGTAAATATGAAAAATATAAGGATAAATTACTACTTCATGAGAAAACAAAATTTAGATTTGTAACGCAGACTATTGCCGATAAGTATGGTACATCAATCCCTGTTGAATTAGCAAAAAAGTATCTAAAAGATGAAGAAGCCTTTTTAGTTTTCATGGGTGATGATTTTATTTATAACCCTGATGGAAAAAATGAGACTAGGGCAATGATTGAGTTATTCAATAGCTCCAATTCAAAAGGTTTGGTCACTTGTATTACTAGATCAGAAGAAGAACTGTATAAATACGGTATCGCTGTAGTTAAAAAAGAAAATGGATTTACTTACTTAAATAATTTAGTCGAAAAACCAGAACCAGGAACAGCTCCCTCTAATTTAGCTAACATTAGTAAATATATTTTTACACCTGATATTTTTGATATTATTGCAAACCAAAAGCCAAACGAGGCTAGTGGTGAGTACTATATTACCGATTCTGCCACGACCTTGGCTAAAGACAGTAATGTTTGTATTTATACTCCTAGTGGTAGGTATTTGGACGGTGGTAATGTTTTGGGATTACTGAAAGCAAATATTGTGGTTGCTAGCAATGATTTAGAGTTGAAAGATGAACTTCAGGAATTTATAAAAAAAGAGTTTGGGTTGAATAGCTAGATGTTTGAAATATGAGCCACACTCGCTTTGTTCACTCGATGCTCATATTTCAAACATCTAGCTACAGAATTACGACAACGTACAACTCCATCAACTCCACTTCTGCAGTAACAGATTTTCCTTCAACAGTTCCAGTAAACTCAGTCCACTGTGAGCCATTCCAGCCCATTATTACGAGCTCCCCTTCTTCCATTGCTCTCATGGTGAGTGTGGCGGTACCAGTAACTGTAGGAATAGTTTGCAACGAGTAGGGATCGGAAACTACTTTGCCACTAAGCTTTTCGGGGTATCCTGGTGAGTTGAAAACAACAGCCAATCTAACACTTTCTAGTTTTGGAGAAGAAATTTGAAATTTGGCGTCTCTCGAACTTAGGGCATCTCCACTTTCTTTGTTCTCGATATATTTCCATTCAGATTTAAGTGCGTAGTTTTCGCTGCCATTAAATCTAGTTGTTAAATGTCCTCCAGTTACGTCTTTATGATAAGTGCAAGCGCCACCGGCACTACAACTGCCTAAAAGCTGTTTTGTGCTTGCGGGCAACTTACCTAGCTCGATTGAACCAAAGACACCTTGTAATAAAGATCCTGCTTGGTATTCAAGTTCATAGTCAACGGCCGAGGAATCCTTCTTTACAGTATTGACCGCAATGGTAATGTTTTTGCCATCCGAGTTTGGTGAAATTACTATATAAGGTCTATCACCAACGTCAATTATATTTAAAGGTTCAGTAATTTTGGTTTTTTTTAGTTTTGGTTCTTCAATTACGACGGTAGTTTTTGATTTAGATTTTGCAAAGATTCCAATTCCAACAGCCAGCAGAAGAACTCCAACAATTACAAGGACTTTTTTATTGGGGGTTTTCAAATTTTTCATAGAACCTTACTTTAGCATGGATTCTATGTAGTTTTCAAGTTTTTCTATTGGTATTCTGGTTTGTTCAGTAGTATCTCTGTTTCTAATCGTTACAGTTTTGTCTTCTAAGGTTTGATAATCAACTGTAATGCAGAATGGCGTACCAATTTCGTCTTGATAAAGATATCTTTTCCCAATATTTCCTCTGGAATCCCAAGTACAAGCAAATTTTTGACCGAGCACCTTAAACAATTCTTGGGCTTGAGCAACAATTTCTGGTTTATTTTTAACTAATGGAAATACTGCTATCTTGTAAGGAGCAAGTGAAGGTTTCAATTTTAAAACTATTCGATTTTTTTCTTCATCTTTATAGTAAGTATCTGTTAGTACCATTAGCAATGCTCTGCCGATTCCTAGCGCTGGTTCCATAACGTGTGGTACAAAAACTGCACCAGTGTGCGGATCTCTATATTCTAGCGATTGGCCCGAATGTTCCATATGTTGTTTTAGGTCGTAGTCCGTTCTGTAGGCTATTCCCCAAAGTTCTTTCCAACCAAAAGAGAAATTGTAATCTAAATCATAGGTGTCTTTACTGTAAAAACTTCTCTCACTGTCAGAATGTCTCCTCCATCTTAAATTCTCGGTTTTTACACCTAGGGTATTTACAGCAAAAGTCATCATTTGTTGCTTCCATTTTTCCATAAGTTCTTGCCAATTTTGATCTTCAGGATTAAAGAAGTATTCAATTTCTGCTAGTTCTAACTCAAGAGTTCTAAAGATAAATTGTCCGGTGGTAATTTCATTTCTAAAGCTTTTTCCAATTTGACCAATGCCGAAAGGCAACTGAATTCTAGTTGAATCTAATATCTGACTAAAATTGGTGAAAATTCCTTGAGCTGTTTCTCCGCGCAAATAAATTATTGATTTTTCGCCGGCAATGGTACCAATTGAAGTTTCAAATAATAAGTCAAATGATTTGGGAGCTGTAACCTTATTTCCATCAGGACTTAATATCTCGTGTTTTTTGATAAACTTAGCCATTGTTTCAATATCAAGATCTTCGATAGCAAAATCTTTCCATTCTTCTTTGCCTTTTTTAAGTTGGCGCTGAGCCCATTCTTCGATTAAGTGATCTGCTCTATAGCGTTTTTTTGTGACTATATCATCAACTAAAGGATCACTAAATGAACCAACATGTCCAGAAGCCACCCAAGTTTTTGGGTGAAGCAAGATTTGAGAATCAATTCCAACCATATCTGGGCGCTTGGTTACAAACTCATTCCACCACTCGTTTTTAATATTTCTAAGTAGCTCACACCCAAGTGGCCCGTAATCATATGAATTGGCAAGTCCGCCATAAATTGCTGAGGTTTGGTAGACAAAACCACGTCTTTTTGCAAGACTAGTAATTTCTTCTAGTGTTGGTTGCGATTCTGGTTGAGTGTTATTTTCAGGCATATGAAAGTTATTATAGCCCAGGCTACCTTCTCTCGCTAGAGCGATTCACCTTGTATCAGGTTTTTTTAGGTCATTTTTTTAGATTATTTAACATTTAAGTAATCAAAGCTCTTCATTTTTCTATCAGAAAGAGCAGAAATATAATCAGTTATTGTCAAGTATTTTGAATCCTTTGGATCTTGAAATCCCAGGCCAGTGATTATTTCTGTCAGTGTCTTTTTTACAAATATTCTTGAGGCAGTGCTAGATGAAATCTTTTTCCTCAAATTAAGTACTTTTGAAAATATTTCTTGTTCAAGTTCTTGTTCAACAAATAATTTTTCAAATATTTCTAGCATTTGAGATAGCTGTCTAAAAGAACCCAAAGTCTGCTTCATTTTTGAACAATCATCGATGAGTATGACTTGAGTTAAGAGAGGTAGAGATTTGGTCCTGATCATGAAGGCGTTAATCAAGTTTCCTGGCTCCAAATATGCCCTATTACTCGACTTAATTTTTCTAACTCCTTTAGCCACACAAGTCAATTTTCCGTATTCTTGAGTCAGTAAGTTTATCATTCGATCAGTTTCTCCGACGTTAACTCTTTTTAAAACAATACCCTTTGTAGAAAATGTCTTAAAAGAAAGTTTCATAAGTAGTGTCTTTTTGGACAATAATTTTTTCTTGTCCACCAGTTACATCCATTAGAGTTTCGAATTGTTCTACTCCGCCTTGTTTCCATATCGTGACTTTATAATTCTCATTATTGGTATATGGAATTTTATAAACAAACTTTAATTTAGCAGTAGCCATTGGTTCGAGTGTAAAGAAACCATCAATGACAGTGAAGCCATTTTCATCATAGACGTTTGCGTCTTCCAAGAAACCTTGGGAAGTGAGCAACTCAGAGCCTTCGGGGACATAAAGTCTTGTCCAATCTTTAAGCGTAGAATTCAAACATAGTTTTCCAGCTTCTAGATTGCAATTGTCTGCCTCATGAGTGTTTCTATAAGTGATTTCAACCGTTTTTTCTAACATGCCATTCTCAGGGGTAGTGACTGTTTGAACAACATCATAATCAATAAATAAATTTGATTTAGCTCCACCAAGGTTGGCATTAATGATAGCCAAGAAGTCACTACCGTCATCTGGGGGAATCATTCTGCCGGCAACATTAGCAAGTTCGGCAGCAGTTTGTGCTTTTTCATCAATAAAGTAAAATTGAGCGTGTCTATTTTGAATGCTGTCGAATCCAGTTTTAAATAATTCTGGCCATGTTTGTTTAGGTGCGGTATATGCTTTTGTCAGTAATGATCTCATTAGCGGACCTAGAATTCCTTTTCTGTCGTCTCTTAAATAAGGAGTTGGACGTGTAATAATTTCTGAAAGAACATAGATTATTTGAGGACAATCGCATCTTGGATCATTTTCTGCACTGAAGGTTCCATACCCAGGAACTTCAACTGGTCCTAAGACTTTCATCAAGTTAGTTAAAAAATGTGTGTCAATTGTGATGATGCCATCGATTTCCTTTGCCTCGTTTGGTACTGTTAAATAATTTTCAAAAAAGACGTCCATTGATAATTTTAGATCAGGGGAAATATTCATATCTCGAAGATGCCAATATTTTTCCGTGGTTAAATATCTGCCAAGCTCTTTAGGAATAGCTATTTTTTTAGTAAATTTCTGATCAAGTTCATAAATGTCATTAGATGATTCTGCTTCCACTTTTCCGTTGTCAACATTAATTACAGCATAGGCAGTTAAAAATCCACCAGTTGGTCTTAATTCATTATCATTTTGAAATAGGATGAGGTATTTTTTTCGCGTGTCCCCTGCTCCAGCTACACTGGGGAGTTCTTCAATTACTGGTCTAAACTCAGTTAGTGCTATTACAGCCCCTGAGCTCAGTTCTTGAGCTTTAACAATACTTGATCGAATTTCGAATTCTTTTAAAACTTTGGGATATTTTTCTGGATTAATTAACGATAGCTCTGACTCCACAACTTTTAAGTCATTAGTAATATCGTCAAGAATTGGAGAAATTTTATCTAAGGTTTCTAAAATTACTTTTAATCTGTCTTCAGTTGTTCCTCCAGTAAAAGAACCTTCACCAGAAAATCCTAAAACGTCTGCATAGGGCGCAATAGCTTCAATAGACTTTTTTCCAGCAGAAAGACCTGATTGGGCTGCACTGAATGCGTGAAGGCCATCGTTATAGTAGTTTTTTACAAATGGTATATATGAATAAAAGGCTAACTCAGAATAAATATCTTTTGTTTCCGCAAGTTCTTTGTCGATTTGATTGAGACTTTCTTCTACGGCAGGAAGATTTTGATCCTTAAACAATGCATAAGTTTCCAAAGTTTTGGTTTGAAGAACATTTGCTTTATCTTTAATTTCGCCAACAGTCTTGTAGGTTTTAAAAGCTAAAACTGAGGTAACTGATATTAATAAGAGTAGAAATATGCCCATACCCATTAATATAGGTTTCATTTTTGGATGGTTGGTAAAGTATAAAGCTATTTTTGTCTTTAAACTTGTTTTTTTCAGACTCATGGCAGGCTCTGTTTTTGGAGCAAATTCCATTGAAGATATGTCTTGAACTTCATCATTTTTTAACATATTTAGCAGTATAACAAAATTCTAGTGTGAATTACCACTTGGAAATCATTGCCATAGGAGTTTTTATCATGATATGTAGATCCCTAAGAATTGATTTTTGTTTGGCATAGTTGGCATCCATTTTTGCTCTGATGTTAAAAGGAATTTCATTTCTACCTGAGGTTTGCCAAGGACCAGTTATTCCAGGTTTGACTGAGAGGATAATTTCTTTGTATTTTTTAGTTTGTGGATATTTTTTCGTTTGTTCGTCAAACTCTTTTTGTACGTAGGCTCTTGGTCCAATCATACTCATTTCTCCCTTAAGCACATTATAGATTTGAGGAAATTCATCAATTGTTAGTGACCGTAAAGCCTTACCTAATGTGGTAATTCTTGGATCATTCTTAATTTTCCAGTCACCTTTTCTAAATTTATTTAACATTTTTTTATCATGTTTGTGGAGTATCTCATCAGCGTCTGGAACCATTGATCTAAATTTGTATAGATAAAATTCTTTACCATTCAGTCCGAGTCTTTTGTGTTTAAAAATTATTGGGAAACCTGAATCAAGATAGATCATGATTGGAACGATGAACCAAATGGGTAGAAATACTATAGATAGAACTAAAGCAGAGGTCACATCAAGTATTCTTTTTTGTTGAGCGTAATTCATGATTATAGATATTTTTGTTTTTTTTCTTCTTTTAATTTACTAACTATTTTTTTAACATCTTGACTCTTAGATTTAGGCATTATCAATAAAATTTCTTCTGTGTCAATCACAATCATATCTTCAACCCCTACTAAACTAACTAATCTTCCATTTGTCTGTATCAAATTATTACTTGAATCAACCATAATAATATTTTTTGGTTCTTGATCTCCAATCACAACATTTCCTTCAGAATCTTTTTTTTCTAAATCGTAAACTATTTTCCAGTCTCCAACATCGTCCCATCCAAAATCTCCTGGTATTAAGACGAGGTTGTCTGCTTTTTCTGAGATAGCATAATCAATTGATATCGTTTCAGCTTGATCATATATTGATTTTAATGATGAGTGAAACTCTTTTGAGTTTAGACTCGAAAGTTTACTAGTCAGCTGATACATTTCGTGCATGTGGGTTTTGAAAGCTTTTTCCAAAACCGCTGCCGACCAAACATACATATTCGCATTCCAATAGTATTTTCCAGTAGATATGAATCCTCTAGCAGTGGCTTCATTTGGTTTTTCTGTGAAACTGTCAACTTTAAATAAAGATAATCCTTTATCTAGTCTTTCTAAATCATGACCAATTCTAATATAACCAAACCCGGTGGAAGGTCTAGTCGGTGAGATTCCAACCGTAACCAGATAATCATTTTCTTTTGCAGTTTTTGCTGCCAATTTCATTACTTTTGTAAACTCAACATAGTCGGTTACAACATGATCTGAAGCTAAGTTGATAATTACTGCCTCGGGATCTTTTGATTTTGCATAAAGAGTTCCTACTAGCATGGCCAGAGCAGTATCTTTTTTAATTGGTTCAGAAATAATATTTGCAACTGGGACATTTGGTAGTTGTTTGCTAACTTCATCTTTATAAAGTTTGTTTGTTACAACTATCACCCTTTCCCAAGGAATTATGCTGGTGATTCTAGATGCAGTTATCTGAATCATTGTTTCTTTATTAAGAATTTTCAAAAATTGCTTTGGAGTTTTTATTCTTGACTTTGGCCAAAGTCTTGTTCCGCCACCACCGGCTAGAATTACAGAATATGTATGATCTAAATATGACATAAAGTCCTTTTAACTGTCCAAACTAAAGTTCTTCCAACTTTCGATTACTTTGTTCTTAAACTGATTCTTAAATTTCTCCACACTGTGATGTTTGGCTCTTGTTTCTATAAGTCTCTTATTAAAATTAGTTTTTTCTAATTTTATTATTGCCTCTATCACTTGCTGTTCGGTTTCTTCTTTGATGAAAATAGAATCAACTCCATTTTCAAGTAGTTCGGAAACTCCACTCGTATAAAATACTATCACAGGTTTGCCAAAAATACTCGCTTCAAGTCCAGTTATACCGAAATCTTCTTCTCCTGGCATTATCACTGCTTTGCAGTTGGATAACAAAAAATTTACGTCTTGTTCGGATAAGTTTTTTGTAAAAATGATTTTAGTATTTTGCTTTTTAGCTCTATTCAGAAGAGAGGTAATTGGCTCGTTCTGCATTTTTTCGGTCCATTGGTCGGAGGAAATCTTTTTGAGTTCATTTTCCTGAATTCCAGTGCCTACAACAACTAAGAATTTATTTAGTTTTAATGCGGCTTTAATGCTTAGATCAACTTTTTTATAATCTACTAATCTAGAAATACTAAGGTAGTAAGAAACACTCACTTTTTTTTTAATAGTTTTTCTTGGTGCAATGTTAGCAGCTGGATAAATTACAGATTCTGAACTAATCGAGTAAAACTCCTTAATTCTATTTTTAACTAAATTGGAAATAGGGATAATTAGGTCTGGTTTATAAGCAGCTACTTTATCCCACCATTCAAGATAGTTGAGCATTAGGTTGGCTAGTTGTTTAATTATTGGCCAGCTTAAAATCTTTTTAGAAGATAAATATTCTTTTCTATGAGAATAAATATATCTTGTTGGTGTGAGCATGTAGCAAATATGGAGTTGATTGGGTTTTGTTAGAACACCTTTGGCTTCAGCGCTGGAAACAGAAATGATGATGTCATAATCATTTAAATTAAGAGACTCGAAAGCCATTGGCATTAAAGAAGCTATTAATTGATGTCTGTTCCTAAGGAAACTAATTTTTTGTAAATAAGTTGTCGTTATTTTAAATGAGTTGGCCCAAGAAGCGATTTCTTTAGAGTAAACAGATGTAAAAAGCGGTGCATTAGGAAATATATCACCGATTGTTTTGAGAACGTGTTCTGCTCCTCCGTAAGAGGTGTTAACTCTATCATAAATGATTGCAACTTTGGGGGTGGTGGATTTATTGAATGACACTATAAACCTCGAGTGTTTTTAGAGCCATTTTTTTCCAACTGTATGTTTTTGATAACTTTATTCCGTTTTTGACTCGTTGTTTATCATCTAACTCAAGCTCATGAATAGCGCTTGAGAACGATGATTCGGAATGAGGACTAAAGTAATAGGCTATATTTTGATAAATTTCCTGGAATATTGGAATATTTGAGGCTAAGATAGGTGTACCAAGCGCCATGGCTTCAACTCCTGTCAATCCAAAACCTTCGGAGAATGAAGGTTGAACCAAAGCTGTGACTTGAGTATATAGTTTTGAAAGGTTCTCATCATCTAGAAAACCTAAAAAAGTTACTCTATCTTCTATTTTTTCATACTTTATGAATGTTTCGACTTTGTCTCTGAATATTTTTCTTGAACCCACAATTAGTAACTTATAATCTTGTAGATTGATCAAAGATCTTAAAACAACTTTAATGTTCTTGTGAGGATAAAGAGAACCAACATATAATAAAGTTTTTTTAAACTTTTTTGTGGGCGTGATTTTTTTATTCCAAATTTTCCTACCTTCTTTAATAACAATAATCTTACTGGATGTGAATGGATAAAATTTAGTTACAGTATCCATAATGGTTTTTGCTGGAACAATTATTTGTTTTGCTCTGGTTACAGCAATTCTAGTAATGACTTTATAAAAAAAATATTTTAAAAAATATTTAACAGGACTTAAGGTTGTGGCGCATCCTCCTTTGTATTCGTGCCAAAGCAAATCATGAATTGTAACAATTAATTTTCCTTGATAGAAAATTGGAATATTAAAATGAGGAACATGGAGTAGGTCAAGATTGGCTGATTTAAATATCTTGGGAAGTTTGATTTGTTCTTTTAATGAATAATGACTTATCGGAGCAATAATTACTTCAAAATTTTTGTCTAAGAAATGATTTTTGAGAACTTCTTTGGCTTGATTTTCATCATAAAAAAATAACACCCAACTATTTTTTGAGGGAAGTTTTAGTAAATTAAGAATTAAACTCTCGATGTAACGACCAATTCCCGCATGTTTTGAACCAGCCAGTCGGCAATCAATTCCAATTTTCATTTGACCCTTAATAAATAGACTTGTTTGTGCAACAAGTCTATTATAAATTATTTATGTAGTAAAAGAAAACTACTTGGTTTTCTTCTTAGAACTTTTTTTGGCAACAACTTTTCTAGTAGCTTTTTTTGTTGGTTTTAATGCATTATCAACAATTTTTTCAAGTTCTTTTAATTCTTTTTCAGAAATCTCATCATCTGTGCAGTCAACACAAGATCTATCTGAACAACATGGCAAAAGTGACGCTTCTTTTTGCATAGTTCTAGCACTTTTCTCTCTTATAAAGTTACCAGCCATAGCGAATACGAAATATAATAGTGCTAATCCGTAAGTTACTAATGGCAAATATTCAAAAATTGGAGGAGCTACAGTTAATGTTGTTGGGTCATAAACATACTTGATTAATAATTGAGGTATTAGCATATTTGCAACAACCGCTGCAACAAATCCTGAAAGAGATTCAACTCCTTTTACTAAGTTTTGGGTTCGTAATTGCTGAATAGCAAATTCAGTTTGATAACTCATAGTGCTCCTTTTTTGATCACAAGAATATATTTAATAATGGTTCTTATAAATGACGGATAAGCGTCTTTATAATGTTTGTCATAGTATTGTAACATGGTATTGTAGAAATATTTATTCGTTTTTTTGGCTATCTTTTGCGATGTGCTTTTGATGCCAGATTTATTCTTATGGTGAATGAGAGTTACATCTGGATTATACACAACTAAATAGCCAGCTTCTCTAAATCTTTTGCACCAATCAAGGTCCTCAGCGTACATAAAAAAGCGCTCGTCCAGCAGACCAACTTTTTCTAATAAATTTCCTCTGACAATCATAGCAGCACCTGTACAAGCATCAATTGTGTGAACACTAAATAAATTTTTGTAGGTTTGGTGATATTGTCCAAATAATTTTGAATTTGGAAAGAGATTTTCAAGTTTAGCAAAGTAGGTAAATGATGCCCAAGGAGTTGGTTCTCCTCTATGACAAGCAGAATCAATTTCACCATTAATAAACTCAACTTTTGGTGTGATCACGCCCACTTTTGGTTTTTTATCAAGAAAGTCTAGGAGAATATCAAAATTTGATTTTTTATTAAGCTCAATATCTGAGTTTAAAAGCATTATGTATTTTGCAGTCGATTTTTTTAGGGCGATGTTATTTCCAATTGCAAAACCAAAATTACTTTTCATCAACATTGAGTTGACCCACTTAAATTCTTTTGCGAGCATTTTTACAGTGCAATCGGTAGAGTTATTATCCACAACCGTAACTCTAACCTTTCTTTTTGTTTTTTTAAGATAAAAGTTGTTTAAGCTTGATAATGTTTTTTTCAACCAGAATTCACTATTGTAACTAACGATAATTATTTCAAAATCTAGTTGATTTTTTATCATATTATTTACTTCTAACTATTTACTTCCAATTCTTTTGTAAATTATATCTAATTTATCTGATATTAGTGACCAATCGTAATTATTTTTTACAAATTTTTTACCATATTGAGCCATGTTTTTTCTTTTTTCTGGATTATTTAATAATTCGATTGCTAAATCTGCCATTCCTTGTTCTGTGTTGTCAATCATAACATGAACGCCATTTTTAACATTCAAGCCTTCAACTGCGGTGCTAGTTGATACGATTGGTGTTTCTGATGCCATTGCTTCTAGAACTTTATATCTCGTACCTTTGCCACTAAAAACTGGCGCCATCAAAACATCGGCTCCAGAAAAAGCATCTCTAATATCAGGAATTCTACCAATTACTTTAATTGATGGGTCTTTTTTTTCGTATAAATAAACATTTTCAGTTGGTGCGTTTCCAACAATCCATAATTTTGCATTTGGCAGTTCTGTTTTAATCAAAGGCCAGACTTTTTTGACTAAAAATTCAACAGCCTCAACATTTGGAAGCCATTTGAATGTACCCACCGATAAAAGTGTTGGGTTTTGGTGCTTGGTTTTTTTTACTTCTTCAAACCATTCTGTATCAACTCCGTTAGCGACAACTTCAATTTTTTTGGATTCTTTTATTTCTTTTGAGATGTATTTTTTGTCGTCTTCACTCATGACAATCAAGGTATCGCAGACTTTCCAGTAATGCTCTTCCCATCTGCGAATTTTGTTAATATCAATAGAAAGAATAGCTCGGATTAGAAAAAAAGCTTTTTGTGCGTAACTTTCATATCCTAAATACTCTATTGTTTGTTCCACCAATATTGTTGGAATTGAAGTTTTAGGAATATGAGGCATCATGTAGAAAGTTTCGGCATGAATTAGATCATATTTATTTTTTGCTAATTCTTCTTCAACAGCTGAAATAATTTCTGGAGCATGATTTCTGATTACTAAAAAAGGGTAAGAGGAGAACGTTGTTTTTAGAATGTTTTTTAAGGTAAAAGGTTTGCTCGATCTTTTGAAGACTCTGACATTTTTACAGTATTTTTCTAGTTCAGGAATGAATTTTTTTTCATCATTATCTTTTATTAAAGAAAACAATGTTACTTCGTGTTTATTGGCTAATTTTTTTAGTAAATTATATGTTCTAATTTGACCGCCAGAAAGCAAAGGATAAGGCAAATATGGTGTGAGCATTAAAATTTTCATTTAGTTGTTGGCTCCATTAGTTATTAGCTCCGCGTTCTTGTGTTAAATCTAGAATTAAATAGTCTCCAGTTTTTTCAATAATAATGTATTTCTGTTCTAATTCTTTAGCTTCTTTATCCATAGTGGTGGTAACATAATTGGTTGCTCCCATGTTTATTTTTGTATCTATATCATACCCAAGTGGCCAGCCTTTTCTATTTATTTGGAATAGAAAAGAGGTATCACTATATTGTGGAGCAATTACCTTGGCATCTTTTGGAAGCAATTTATCTGCAGCAGTACCAGCTAGTATGTATTCTGGATGATTGATATTGTAGTAGCCATTGATCTGGTCGTAAGAAAAGAAAAGTGATAATGCAACGATTATTGTAATGGTTGCGACTGAAACAAGAGCATTAAATTTTTTATATAAATAATTATCTAAAATTAAAATTCCAGAGCCAAGAGTTATACAAATAATTGGAATAATTAAAACTTGATAGTAGTCATGTCTTACATTGCCTGTTGCTACTACTGAAAAGTAAATTAAAACACTTAGCCACCATGATGGAATTAAAAACTTTTTATTTTTTAGTTGTTGAAAAAAACTAACAGGAAGTAATATTACTCCAGCAATGCCAAGAATTAGTTTGGTAATTCTTTCCCAAAATAACCATCTAAACCAAAATGGTCTAAATCTTGGCTTGCTGTTTTCAATCTGAATTTCTCCGTTAAAAAGCCAATCTGAAGCAGGAATTCCAGCCGGAAAGTTTGAAATCCAATTTCTCCATAGAAAAAAAGGTATGACTGCTAAAATGGCGAAGACATACAATCTAAAATCAAAAATAGCTTTTTTTAATTGTCTTTCTTGAAGAATTATTGCTAAATATACTGGTGCAAGAAATGCTACAAATGGTTTAAGTAATAAGGCAATCATTAAAGAAAATAATGAAAGCCAATACCATTTTGTTGATTTTATTTTCATATAATTGCTAAAGGCAAGTATGGAAAATGTTGATGCAAAAAGCATCATTGGCTCCGGCATTATTACCCTTGAATAATAAACGCTATAAGGTAACACAGCAAAAAAGAAAGCAGTGAAGTAGCCAACTTTTTTACCATAATAATTTCGAGCTAAAAAAAATAGAGAAATTAGTGTTCCAATCGAAAATAATGATGAAACAATTCTACCGGTGGTAACCAGAGGCAAAGATGGAATGCTTTTCAATATAAGTGCAACAACAATGTTATAAAATGGAAACTCTACCATTCTGTAGCCTTCTGGATTGTCTACGCCAGATTGGATATTAGAAAGGTCGTGGTATTTTGGAATTAACGGATTGAAATCTCCTTTGATAAATTCCCGAGTCACCGAAGCAGTGTCAGCCTGTCTGAAGCTATGCCAATCCAATATTGGGCTAGAGATTTTATAAAGACGTAAAACAAACGCTAGAATGATAATGGCGATAAGTATTGGATATTGTTTAACAAATTTTTTCACTCAAGCCTTTCGAGTGCAAAAATAATACCAGTTACAGACCAGAAAGTTAGTGCTACTTTAGAAGCGGCAAAGACATCAATAAAGGTTGCATTAATTAATAAACCAACACTAGATCCTATAAATGCAATAGCTAGTAATGTTTTTATATCTAAAGATTTGGAATAAATGTTTAACTTTTTACTAAAAGCAATTTTATATGCTTGAATAATTGCAAAAACAATTGTTCCATAAAAAGTAATAAATCCTAGTAAGCCAATTTCACCAAGTGTACGTAAGAAATTATTATCAGTGCTGTCGGCTTCAGTAAATTCGTTAACCACTGACTTTGTTAAAGTTGCGTAGCCAGTTCCTAATATAGGGTTTGTATGAAAAGCACTTATCGCCTGTGGCCAAAGTGTATCCAATCTAATAGCTAATGAAAGGCCATATTTAAGTGCGTTGTCTGAATAAGTGCGGGGTGCTTCAATAATAATTGTCGTTATTTCTCCAGTTGCTGACATTGTTGCGATTCTGATTTTATCTGGAACATCAACAAAAACATCACTAGGTTTCAGTGGTGTTGGTCTTGTATCAGAAGCAACTAATATTGTTGCCTCATCGAGTGACAAGCCATTTTTTGGTTTTTTAATTGTGATTTCGGAAGCAATTCCGGATTTTGCTAGTTTGTTTGAGATAAATTCTTTTTCGTAATTAACGCTATTGGCAAATTTATTGTAGCTTTGGGAAAAGATTGGATAGCTATTTAAGTTTTGAAGTAGTCTTTCTCTAATATCATCTCCAAAACCTGAAAAAATAATCAAGATTAATGAGCCAGTTACAAGTGATTTGGATAGAAAAAATTTAATTTTTTCGGTAGTATTTTTTTCTTTGAAACTTCTAACTAGTATTGTTATAAAAATGCCTATGACAGCCGCTA
>Ga0180007_10004160_pt1 | contig 15518 bp, 15 predicted proteins | sample MM_PC_MetaG_FD_121122 | JGI IMG/M metagenome (GOLD analysis project Ga0180007, IMG submission 121122) | Groundwater microbial communities from the Aspo Hard Rock Laboratory (HRL) deep subsurface site, Sweden - MM_PC_MetaG | ecosystem: Environmental > Aquatic > Deep subsurface > Groundwater... | reverse complement strand
ATTAAATTTAGGATAAAACCTATATTGTCTCCAAAAAATCCATAATCTTTTTCAGTTTGATTTTTCTCACATTAACATAAATATCACCAGCTCCAGAGTAAAGCAAGAGATTTCCTTTATTATCTTCAACAGCTCCTGTTGGAAATATAACCATCTTGCTTTCAAAAGATTTTGTTTTAGGATGAATAATTGGATGTTTTGACCTTGCAATAATTTTCCCAGGATTTTTAAGATCAAACAAAGCAACCCAAACAGCATAAGAATCAGGGCCAGGCTCAACATCTACTCCTAAAGCTCTTTTAACACTAACAATAAAGCCCTTTCGAGGAATTTGTGTAACTCCATGAAAAATTAATAGCCATCCTTTATCAGTTTTTATCGGAGGAGGACCAGCACCACTTCTCACAAAAACTTTTCCTTTTTTTGAAAAAAATACTGGCTTGAGTTTTCCCCAATAAAAAAGGTCTTTTGAATAAGCAATCCAGATATGAGGAGCAGTAAATTCAAAATTTCCTTCTGGCCTGTCAAATGCAACATATCTCTCATTTATTTTTTCAGGAAATAAAACAACATCCTTATCCTGCTCTCCAAAAATAATCCCTTTTCTTTCCCAATTAAAGCAATTTTTTGAAACTGCAAGATTTGTAGCTATATTCTCTTTTCTTCCTAAACTAACATAAGTCATATAATAATGATCTCCAATTTTTGTAATTCTCGCGTCCTCAATTCCAAGTTCCCCATCATCTTTAAATCCATAAAAACCTGGCTTTTTGTCTATTGAAATAATCTTAAACCCTCTTTTGTTCAAAATAACTCTCCTAAGATGAGAAATATAAGAAAGCCTTTTTGTTCCATCATGAAAAATAATTGCTATGTCATCCCATGCTTTTGCAGAACTCTTTTTGAATTTATCAATAATTAATTCATATTTACCCTTTCCAACCATCCTCGGAGAATAATAATTTCTTCTATCCTCCCACTTTTTCAGCCTTTCTATAACTCTAACATAAAGAACAATCCTACCATCTGGCAATCTTGCTGCTCCTGGATTTAATACTCCAAGCACTTCAAATATTTTTGAAGATGGTTTTATGTCTTGGGGTTTAAGGAGAATTTTTTCTTTTTCAAAGACCATTTTTGCCTCTCTTAATCTAAATAAAGAAAACCGAATATAAAAGCGTTGTTATTTCATTAATCATAGATATTTTTTCTATGCCCAACTTTCAAGACTTTAATTGTTTTAGTAACATTATCAACATCAACTATTACTCTATAATCTCCAACCCTCAATTTAAATCCTTCAATATCTTCTAAATGCTCAAGAAATCTAAAGGGGTTTTCTTTGCATTGTTGAAGCTTATTCCAAATTCTTTCTTTTACCTGTGAGTCTAACTTATTCATATCTTCTAAAGCTCTTTTATCAAAAATAAGATTATACATATATAGAATTAGACAATAATACTTATAATTCTTATCATAATCCTAAAATCTTTTTAGCCTCTTCTTCTGTATAAAACTCGCCCTTTTTTATTCTCTCTCTTGCTTCTTTTATTTCCTCTAATGCTTTCTTGCTTAATCTTGGATCTTTTTCACAAGTTTTGGCAAGATGAATTAATTTTCTAACTAATTCATCATAACTCTCATTTTTATATTGCCTAAACTCATCAAGTTTTGTCTTTGTTTCAGGATTTAATCGTATTGTCGTTTCCATATACTTTTGTATACATATGTATATTTAAATGTTTCTGTATTAACTTTAGGAGAAAACAGGTGTTATTATTTCAGTGTTGCTTTAGCCTGCTGGCTTTGAGCATCTTTGAGCAATTGATTTGCCTCCACCTCTGTGTATGTTTTTGTTAAAGGCGCAGGAGGATTTTGAATAGAATCACATGGTGCAGATCCTCCATAAAATAAATAATTAATAAGATAAACAATATCCCCCACACTAACAGTTCCATCAGAATTAACATCACCTACTTCTAAGGGATTTGGTGCAGGCCCATATTTATACAAATAATTAATAAGAAAAACCAGGTCTCCTAAATTTACTTTTCCATCATCATTCACATCTCCAAATAAGTATAAGTTTCCATCAACGCATTTATAGCCAGAGGCATTGCATTGGCCATATGGAGTGCCGTCTGAACATATTTGTGTCGGTTTTGTATATAAACCTGTATGTTGTACATCATGATGGAACATTGGCCATTCTACTTTATTTGCATTATAATTTCCAGACAAATCCCATGCAAAAAGTTTATTATCAAAACTAGAATCACAGCTAACTGCTATCATCTCCAATTTGCCATCATTATCTATATCATCTATTACAGGTGAGGTTAGAGAATATCCATTTAAAGGTTTTGGGAATCCTTCTATCATAGAACCATTATAATTCCAAGCATAGATTTCATCAAAATTATTCTCGGGTTTGTAGTTCCAGATAGTTGCTATTATGTCGTTTTTACCATCATTATTTATATCAGCTATGATGTTTTCTAACACACTACCTTTATCGGGATAAGTATTACTTGGTTCATCAATATCCCAACTGTTTAGAATAGAGTTATTATTAGAGTATATTATATAAGTTTTACCCTGATAAGCAAAACTGACATCACCAAAAACAATTTCTGGCATATTATCTCCTGTAAACTCACCAAAGGACGATGTTTCGTATGAATATCCTTGATAATAACCATCCCATACTAATGTACCATTAGAATCAAAAAGTAACAAAGTTGCACCTCCTTTGTTTGCTATTTCTACTTTCTTATCGTTATTAATATCTGCAATAGAAAGCTTACCACCAAGACCACAAGGAACACTTTGATTATCTGAGAAATGGTTTTTTATGCTTCCATTAGAATCAAATATATAAAAGAAGCTATTATCAACTTTTAGAATTATATCGTTTTTTCCGTCATTGTCAACATCTCCACTAACCATATCGTTTTGATCAGCATTGTTTGGATCTGTGAAATTGATTATTGCTGGCCAGTTATCCATTAACTGTCCTTTATAATTCCACACAAAAACTTCATCTATATCTTTATATTGCTCTATCATATCTACAATTATTTCCAGATAACCATCTCCATTAACATCAGATAAAATAGGATTTATCCAATGTGCTGCCTCATAGGAATCATTAGAACATTTAACTGGAAAACCTGAAAGAATAGAACCATTATAATTCCAACCATATAAACAGTAATCGATAGGATTTCCCTCATCATCAATATCTCCAGGGTGTTGAAACCATGCAGCAAAAACCTCTTTTTTGCCATCATTATTTACATCACCTATTGAAACAGGTGATAAAGGCCAATTAGATGAAAGATAACCTGCCATTGATTTAGGCCATCCAGACATTAAAGAACCATTCTGATGATAAACATAAACTTTATGAAAACCCTTTATAGCTATTTCTTTTAAACCATCTCCATCTAAATCAACCACTGTTGGAACTGAGAATATTTCAGGAGTGTTTGTCTCAATGGATATTGGGAAGCCATCTTTTAGAGCTGGATCCAGATAAATGCTTACATAAGAATAACGTTGGCTCTCAGCATAATTAACAGTTAATTTGATTGTATAATAATCGGCTTCTGTTATTAAACTAGTATCCCAAATAGCCAAAGAGCCATTAATGATTTCTATTAAACCTTCATTAACTAAACTTATTCCATCTCTAAACCACTCAGTTGAGTTTTTACCCCTTCCCCATTCAATAGTATAATTTATGAAGCCTGGACCTGGGGCAGTTCCATTTATCTCAATTAGATCACCAGCCCTAAATATGCTATTATTTGAAGGATAAGAAAATTTAGGGGATAATAATAATGTTGCTGACAATTCTGTTGTTTGCTCTTCAAAGATATCAACAGATGTTGTATAATCAATATAATTTTCTTTTGTTAATTTAACTTGCCTTTCACCAACATTTAATTCAATTTCTAGAGGGGCACTCCCTCGATAAATCCATTCGCTAGAAATTAAGTCTTTCACATAAACTTTGGATTCTAAAGGATTTGAAGTTATTGACAAGAATCCTGTTGGTTCTGGATTAATTCCACAACCTTCAAACACACTGGCATTTGAATTATCACAATCTTCGATAACATCATCACATACAGGACAATTATCTGGTTTTTCTCCAATACCCCAATTACAGTATCCATCTCCGTCATTATCTTCACAAATAACTTCTTGTACTTCAGGAGGATTAGGTTCTGTGACAGCAAAAGCGAACCTAGAATCTATATCCGAATCTCCCACAGCAATTTTGAAATATCCTTCTTCGCCCCAATTCGTTCCCCAACTGTTCTTAACAATCCAGTAATCTATTCCATCATAAACACCAAAACCAACTATTGTGACAGCATGATAACCAGCAATACTCTCCGTAGTGTGACTATATATTCCTCCACTATATGAAAAAAAATCATTATAAACAGTCATTCCAACTTCAACTGGACCGTAATTGATTACAGCCTGTTTTATATCTTCCACTGTTAATGGAATATTTACATAACCTAAAGATTTCCAAGCATCCTGTTGCCAGTTTGAACATTTATTAGCACAATTATTATTAGTTGCTGTATAAGGAAAGCAAATTTCCTTAGCAATACCAGTATTTTGATAATAATTAGAGAAAATTTGTTCTATTTGATCTTGTGATGCCCCACCACATCCACCACCATGAAAACAAGAAACAAGATCTTGTTCAGATAGATTAAGATCTAAATTTGGGTTGTTGTAATAAGCATTTGCATGGCTCTCTAAAGCTGCGACAGCGGCAAATGCCCAACAACTACCGCAATTCCCTTGATCTTTTATCGAGGTTATATAATCATTGCCATGTTTATCTCTCCAGTCAAAAAAATCAGGTAATATTGTATTTTCACTTTTTGTAATTATTTTTTTTAGAGGTGGAGGTTCTCCATTTAACCCACAAAGCATCTTTTTTTCTTCATCAGTTTTCAAAAATATCGGGTTTAAGTCTGCTGTCCATGTACCAGACTTCTTTTTGATATCATCTTTGATCTTATCAATTCTTATATTAGGTGGTAAACGATTGCTGTATGATAGTTCTTTTTGTATATTAGTTTTTTCAGAAGAAAGGGTGGTAAAACTATTAGCTGTTTTTTTATAAAAATCCTCTTTTAATTTGCATAGACTATTCACACACCCATATCCTACTGGACACAATTCCCCTTCATCAATCTCCTTATCACAATCATTATCCTTGCCATCGCAAATTTCTGTTGTTGGTGTACAAGCAGGTTCTTTCACTTGCTCAACCTGCACAGGAGAAGTACTAATCACCTCCTTAACTGCTGAACGTATAGGATTACCTGTTATACTTGAATCAATAACAAAAACTAACTCAACTACAACAAAAGCCACCAACACTAAATTAAGAATATTAAACACCTGCTTTTTCTTTTTCGTCTTCACCTGCCTTTTCATAGCTTAAATAAGAATAAATACTTTATAAATTTTTAAGTGCAAAAACTAAACATCAACTATTACCTTGATAACAGCCACTTCCAAACAGGCATTACTTTTATTATCTTATTATCAACTTTAAATTCGTCATCTTGGCTGTTTGTCAAAATCATTCCTTCCTTTAGTTTAAATTTATTCATGGCTTCTAACAGGCCATTTATCTCTCTATCTTTGCTATCCTCATTGATCTCATAGCAAACCTGAATTGCCTGAGCTACTGTTTTATTTTTGACTAAAAGAAAATCGCATTCTTTTTTATTAGAATAGTAAAAAATTTCATAATCTTTAGTAAAAGAATTAAAAACCAGGTTTTCCAAAAGCCATCCTTTATCTTTTGTCAGCTTTTTAGAAATTATTTCAATAAACCCATTGTCTACAACATAAAACTTCTTATCATTTATTATTTGTTTTTTAAAAGAGTAATCAAATTTGTTTATTGTTTTAGCAAAATGAGTTTCTTCAAGATATAAAATAAACTTCTTAACAGTATTTACGCTGCCAAAATTCATTAATTTCTTAATAGAATTGAAGCTGAATTTACTTGAAAAATTAGTTATTAAATATTGATACAATTCTTTTAAAATAGAAACATTTTCAACTTTATGCCTTATCGCTATATCCTTAAGAATGGTATCTTCATACACCTTTGCTAAAAGCTCAGGATCTTTATAAATAAGATACTCTGGCATCCCCCCATTTATAAGGTATTCATCAAAAAATTTCTTTATTTTCACTTTTGATTCTGTCTTGTAAATTGAATCTTTTTCAAGATTAAAACCCTTAAGGTTTAGAAATTCAAGAAAGGAAAACGGCTTAACAACAATATCAACATGCCTGCCTGTCAGCTTTGTTCCTAACTCTCTGCTTAATAAAGTCGCACTTGATCCTGTGATAAAAAATTTAAATCCCTCTTCATAGAATCTCCTCACAAATGTTTCAAAACCAGAAACATTTTGAATCTCATCAATAAAAAAAGTTTTCTTTGAGCCAAATAAGCTTATCAAATTCTCATAAAGCTTGTTGAAATCCTTTGCAGAAAAATTAAACAATCTTTCATCTTCAAAATTAATGTAATAAAAATTTTCATCTTTATAATGCCTCTTTATCAATTGCCTCAACAAAGTAGATTTCCCGCTTCTCCTTAACCCTGTCAAAACAACCACATGTGGAAGCTTGATCTTGGCTTCAATTTCCTTTAATAAGGTTCTCTCTACACCATAGGTCTTGTTCAATATTGTTTGCCTTTGCCTTACCAGTATTTCTTTTATTTGTCCTTCAGATAGCATAGCAATATGACAAAAACAAACTTTATAAATGTTTTCATTACTAGTGAACAAAATAAGCTATTTTTATTCAATGAAAATGAACAATCCTCTAGGAGATGTTAGCAAAAGAATGTAAGATCTTGTTTAAAAAATAAAAGCCTTACATCAACACCTTTTTCTTTTTTAGAGAGTTATAAGCTAAAATATAAGTTCCAGCACTCCAGGCTTGAAACTCTCCATGAGTTTCTTTTGTTATAGGATCAATCCATTCTGGAAATAAATTTCCTTTAAGATTTGCCTCTGCTAATTTTTTAAGCTCTTGTTCAGCCTGCTCAAATTTTCTGCGTTTTATTAATGCTAAAACATAAAATCCTCCTATATACGGCCAAATTCCACCATTAAGATAATGATTAGGAGTTGCACCAGCATCATAATAATAATCTCTCCAGTACTCGCTTCCTTTTTTAATAGGAGGATATATTGATTTTGTAGGATAGGGTCTTGAGATTTTCTTATCATTAATATAATTCAAAATTTTCTTTGCTCTTCTTCTGCCAGAAAGTCCAAAAACTATTGCTAATAAATTTCCAAGTGAATCAAACCAATCTCCAATCTCCTTGTATTTATTATGGTTTTTCCATCTATAAGCCCAATAAAAATCTCCTGCCCAAAGTTTATTTTCATAATCTTTGTTTATTATTTTCTTAAGTTTTCTTTTTGTTTTCTTTTCCTTGATTAGCTCTAAAACCTTATAATAAAGTGCTTGGGTGTTAATAGTGGCTCCATAACTATTAGGAAAAGCATCTTCCCAATCTGTTGTTGGCAGCTGTTCTAATGTAACATCTTCTCCAACATCTCTGTATTTTATCCAGGTTATTGCTTTTTTTATTGATTTATGATACCTTTCAAACAAAGAATAATCTTTGTATCTTTCTTTATACACATAATGCCCAATAACATACCATAAACTTGAATCCACTGTTTTAAAGTCAACTTGCGGATTTTTTCTTTCAAATTTCAAAACAGCATTTGGAATCTGCCCTAGTTTGCTTTGGTGTTTAGCAAGAGTAATTATACTCTTTTTGAATTGCTCTTTAAATAAAGGATCTTTATCACTACTAGCCCCAATCAATGTAATCATGCTATCCCTTGCCCAAACTCCCTTATACCCTTTTTTGCCTCCAGAAGCATATAATCCATGTTTAGTAGCACACTCTCTAAGAGCCTCTTTTGCTTTTTCATAAGCTTCATCAATTATTTTCTTTTCCATCTCATCCTCTTTAGACCGACCTCGCTAGGGCGGACTTCTCTTTATGTATAATACAAGAAACCCTTAATTTTAAACTTAACCCTAGCTATGTTATAATACGAATTATTGGTAGAAAACAATAAAAGGGCAAATTTCTTTCTCTTTTTATGGTTAAAAAAATAAAGATTTCAAAAAGAGAACAAAAGGAAACTCTCCAAAAATTATCTCAATTAGGAAATGAAAAGGTATGTCCAGTAGCAATTTTTATTAAAGATGAAAAAATTTTGTGTGGGCTAAGGCACTATACTCCTGATAAATGGAAGATTATTAGTTTATGGACTTGCCCTGGTGGAAGATGTGACAAAGGTGAAACTGTAGAAAAAACTTTAAGGAGAGAAGTAAAAGAGGAAATTGGAATTACTAACTTTAAAGTCTTAAACTACATAGGAGAAGTTCCAGGAGCTAAAAAAGGAGATGTTTGTATTATATTTCTTTGTGAAACATCACAATCTCCAAAATTAATGGAGCCAAAAAAGTTTTCTGAATGGAAATGGTTTCCCAAAAATGATTTACCTAAAAATTATATTAATGATGATATTAAGAAGATAATCATTAGTTTAAAAAATCTTAACTAATCACCCAAAGCAGCTTTATCAGCAATTAATGTAAAGTTCTTGTGTTTTTTCAATATACTATCAGGCCACTCCTTAGTGATTTTACCATGAATTAAATGATTAACTGCCTTTCTTTTCTCTTTTCCAGAGGCTAAGAGTATAATTTTTTTAGAATTCATTATTGTTTTAATTCCCATTGTCAAAGCTCTTTTTGGCATTTTTTTGTTTTTAAAAAACTTAGAGTTATGCTTAATTGTTTCCTTGCTTAATTCAATAACTCTGGTTTTAGAATTAAAATCAGAACCAGGTTCATCAAAACCAATATGCCCATTAACACCAACTCCTAAAATCTGAAGCTCAATTGGATTTTTTCTTATCTTTTTCTCATAATCCAAACACTCTTTGCTAGAGTTTCTAGTTTCACCATTTAAGAAACTTATATTTTTTCTTTTAATATTAACATTACTAAATAAATTTTTAAACATATAAAAATAATAACTATCTTTGCTTTTCTTTTTCATTGAATAATACTCATCTAAATTAAATGTCTTAACTTTTGAAAAATCAATTATTCCTTTGTTGTAAGCTTTAACAAGCTCTTTATACAATCCAAGAGGAGTTTCTCCAGTTGCAAACCCAATGGTGAAATTTGGTTTCCTATTTATTTCTTTAACAACTATTTCGCAAGCTTTTTCTGATAATTCATTGTAATCCTTGACTTTTATTAGGATCATCTCAAAGCCTCCACTCCAGGCAACCTTCCCCCTGCCAGATAATTCAACAAAGCTCCTCCAGAAAGGCTAACATAACCAAAATTTTTAATTGGGATTTTAGAGGATTTAATTGCATCAGTTAAATGCCCTCCTCCAATCAATGAAAAACCTTTATGTTTTGCAATTGCTCTTAAAATTGTAAATGTTCCTTTTTCAAATCCTTTGCTAGAAAAATCTCCAGCAGGCCCTTTCATGTAAATAGAATTTGCTTTTTTTATTTCATTAACAAACAATTTCTGGCTCTTTACCCCAATATCAAAAATTTCATATCTTGAAGGAAAATTCTCTAAAGCTATTTCTTTTCTCTTTCCATTAACTTTTACAGCAAAGTCAATAGGAGTAATAACATTCTTTAATTTCCTTTTTAGTTCTCTCAAAACCTTATTATAATCCTTAATAACTTTTTTCAAATACTTTTCCTGAGCTCCAAGATTTTTTCCTCGGGAAATAAGGCACATTTGGCCAAAAAGCCCACAAGCCAAAACCTTATTTTTTCCAAGCAATTTAATATTGTCTTCTGGTTTTGCTCCTGCTAAAATAAACAAAGCCTTTCCTAATCTTATCTTATTTAATGCCTTCAATTCTCTCTCAAGCAATGGCCCAGCACATGAATTAACATACTTTGAAAATAGAATCATTGAAGCATGGTTTCTATGGCAATTTGAAAACGCATCATTAACATAAATATCAATTAAAGGGAGTAAGTTTTTTATTATCTTATTTTCCTTAGCTTTTTCTGGCTTAAATTCATCTGGTTCAAATCTTAAATTTTCCAAGAGTAAAGCCTCACTAGGTTTTAACTTTTTAATCTCATTAACAGCTCTCTTCCCAACAACATCTGCAATAAACTTAACTTTTGTATATTTGTTGAGAAATTTTGCATTTTGCCTTAAAGAAACAAAGTCACTTTGCCCAGGCCTTCCTTGATGAGCAATAATAACTATCTTTGCTTTCTTCTTTTTTAGATATTTTATTGTCTCTGCAGCTTCTTTTATTCTTTCTGACTCAATTACCTTGCCTTTAACCACATTGCAATTTATATCCTCTCTTAGAAGAATTGTCTTTGCTTTAACATTAAAATCAGATAAAGTTTTCATCTTATCCTACCTCAGTCCCCCTGTACCACCCACACCAATCTACTGAACCATTTAGACCCATAGTTGAACCACACTGGTATCTTGGAAGAATATTAAAAATATAAGCTAGCATAAGATACAAAATAATTATAATTAATAAGACCCAAAACCACCATTTTTTTAAAATTTTCATTTTAAATAAGTTTTATTCCCACTGATTAAGATAATTAAAAACTGCCAAAGCTGCCTTAGCTCCTTCTCCTGCTGCAACAATTATTTGCTTAAAAGCTATATTGGTTGCATCTCCTGCTGCAAAAATTCCATCAACACTAGTCAAATTGTGCTCAAAAGTCTTAAGATTTTTGAAGATCATTATTTCTCCCCATTTATTCTTTTTAACATCAGTAAAATCAGCTTTAGTTATCATACCCACTTCCACAAAAACTCCATCAATTTTTAATTCAGTTTCCTTTTCCTCTTTTTCATACTTTAGCCCAGTAACAAAATTCTCTCCTTTTATCTCTTTAATTTTAACTCCAGTCATAACTTGAATTTTTTTATTTTTCAAAACTTTTTCTTGAAGATAAACATCACCTCCAAGCTTTGGCAATACTTCTAAAAGATAAATTTTAATAGCATACTTTGAAAGAAACAAAGCAGCTTCTAATCCAGAATTAGCCCCCCCAATCACTGCAATAACTTTGTCTTTATACAAAGGTGCGTCACAAGTTGCACAATAACTAACTCCTTTTCCTTGCAATTCATTTTCTCCAGGAACATTAAGTTTTCTAGGACTTTTGCCAGAAGCAATTATTACTGATTTTGTTTCATAAACATTTTTCTTAGTCTTTACAACAAAAACTTTTCCTTGTTTATCTACACTCACAACCTCTTCCTGCTTAATTCCAACTCCATAACCTTTTAAGTGCTCTTGAAAATTTTTAACTAACTCAGACCCTTGTATTTTTAGTATTCCTGGATAATTTTCAACTTCTGTGCTCCAAGACACCTGGCCTCCAATAGTTCTACCAAGAATAAGAAAATTGATTTTCTGCCTTGCTGCATAAATAGCAGCAGTCATGCCTGCTGGCCCTGCTCCAATAATAATTAAATCATAAATATTTTTGCCTGACATTTTAGCTCTTTTATATAAAACACAAAGATTCTAAGTTTAAATTGTTTTTGGGATGGTTATTCAATCTGATTCAAGCACTCTTCTAGGGTCATTATTTTTATCCCTTTGAATTCTTTAAACTTCAGCAAGTGATTATCATAACTTATAATAAATTCTGAATTTGAAGCTACTGCACACTCCAAAATTTTATTATCATCTAAATCCTCTTTAATTGCATCTATCTTAATTTCTGGCTTAATTACTTTAAGAAAATTAAGCAGCTTAGTCAAAACATCATTAACTTCCTCTTCAGTATATTTAAAATCCCTCATAACCGCTTTTTTGTATTCTTCTAAAATCTCTAAGCTAGTAAAAACTTCTGCATCTTTTTCTATTAACCTTATCAACAATTTGTGACTAACACTATTATCCCATAATGTTGATGAAATTAAGATATTAGTATCAAAAACAAGCCTCATTTTAAGCTATTTTCTAAACATACTCTCTTTTAAGCCAAGCTCTTCTGCTCTTTTTCTTCCGTCTTTTGCAATTTTTTCTAAATCTCTAATTAATTTTTCTTTATTTGGCATTTCTATTCTCTTTAAAACCAAAGAATCATCGCTGCCAAAAACCGCAAAGAGACTTCCTTCTTTGGCTTTTATCTTTTCTCTAATTCCTTGGGGGATAACTATCTGCCCTCTTGAGCTCATTTTCGTCAATTCAATTTCCATTTTATCTCCTGTAAGAAAGTAAGATTATCTTATTTATATATCTTTCGGTGCTTGTAACATCAAAAGCCTTTTATACAACTACCTGTTATATGAGGTATGTGGTATCTTAAATTCAAATACAGACATAGCGATTGTATTTATGCTCAAAAACTGCAAGAATTAAATGTTAACGGGTATTTTTATTATATAGGAGAATATATCAAAGGAGATTATACTTATACTTCTGCCATGCTCCAATTAATAGGAGATAAAAAAGCTGTTAAAAAGTATATTAAATATTTAAAGAATCATAAAAAAATATCAAAAATAGAAATTTATGAGAATGTTGTATTTATTCTAGCCAAACATAAAAAAGAGCTGGTTTTGTATGAATCTGCTTATGGGCCTCAATTAATCTATACCTCTCCAGCATATTTGAGTAAAGAGGGCTATGAAATTATGGAAGTAGCTTGCTGGGACAGAAAGCCCTTACAAGACCTTATTGCTTCTCTTGAAAAAAACAAAACAACAACTTATTTTGAGATATTGCAGTTTAAACAGAAAAAATTAGATGACATCTATGTTGCTAAGTTACTTCCAAAACTACCTGAAAAACAAAAAGAAGCAATAACCCTTGCCTTTAAGAAGGGATATTATAATTTCCCTAGAAGGATTAATCTTGATAAACTAGCTGGAATTTCTAAAATTTCTAAACAAACCTTTAGAGAAAATTTGAGAAAAGCAGAAGCCAAATTAATTCCAAAATTAATCTCAGAATAAATCCTTATTTTATTGCTTAGGTTTTATGAGCTCAATTTCTATGTGTGACACCCTTCTATGAAAGGGTGAAATTTAATATATAATTATCATTATCAGATAGTAACAAATAAAACAAACACGAATAAAAAACACAAGGAGAAAAATAAAAGATGGAGCAAATAGAAAATGAAAAATTTAAAGAAATTAATAGAAAAAATTAAGCTAAGTGCAGATAAAACACTCGAAAAATATGATAATGTATGTTGGAAAGAATTAAAACCATTAGAGAGATATTTAAAAAAAGGGTTATTTACAGCCAAATTAATGAGCCCAATCTACGGTAACTTAATGGTACATACTCTATCTAAGAGAATAAGAGAAGACGATTATCTAATCAGAAAAATCAAAAAAGGCTTTTTATATTTTAGAGGGGATAATTTGTACATCAAGATACTGGACGTTATTAAAGATAGTGTAAAAGATTCTTTAGATTAATTCAATAAATAAACTACTTCAGCCTCTTCAAAAGCTCAACCATTCTGCATGAATAGCCATACTCATTGTCATACCAAGAAACAACCTTAACCATATTTCCAATTGCCTGGGTAGAAAGACCATCTATTATAGAAGAATTTGAGTTCCTTATTATGTCAGAAGAAACCAATTCATCCTCGCTGTACTGTAAGATTCCCTTAAGTTTTCTTAGCGAAGCATCTTTTAATGCCTTGTTTACTTCTTCTTTTGTTGCTGGCTTTTTGAGTTCAGCAACAAAATCAACAACACTGCCACAAGCAACAGGAACTCTAAATGCTAAGCCATCCATCTTGCCTTTTAAAGAAGGAATTACTTCAGCAGTTGCACTAGTTGCTCCAGAACTTGTTGGAATTATATTCATTGCTCCAGCTCTTCCTCTTCTTAATTTTCTATGTGGAGCATCAATCAATCCTTGATCTGCAGTATAAGCATGAACAGTTGTCATAAATCCTTTAATAATTCCAAATTTATCATTAAGAACTTTTGCCAAAGGAGCCAAGCAATTAGTAGTGCAAGATGCCATTGAAATAATTTTATGCTCTCTCTTTAATTGATTATCATTTACTCCTAAAACTACTGTGATATCTGGATTTTTGCCAGGAGCAGAAATAACTACTTTTTTTGCACCAGCCTTTAAATGTTTGCTCGCTCCTTCTCTATCAGTAAATATTCCAGTGCACTCTACAACATAATCTACTTTGAGATCTTTCCATGGAAGTTTCTCAGGATCTTTTTCAGAAAAAAACCTGATTTTCTTTCCACCAATTTTCAAAAAACCCTTCTCAATTTCTACTTTCTTATTATAAGGTCCATAAACAGAATCATATTTTAAAAGATAAACAAGGTTTTTTATATCAGCAAGGTCATTAACAGCAACTACATTTAACCCTTTTTCAAGTGCAATTTTTAATACTGGCCTTCCAATTCTTCCCAAACCATTAATAGCTATTTTCACCATCTTTTATTAATTATAAAGAAAACTCTAGTTTAAATTATTTTTGGGTTATGATTATTAAGGATTAAAGAATTAAAAGATTTTCTTAGCTTATAACTATCCGCCCATTTAGCATAAGCATTCCATCCCTGAAAACATTCCAAAATCTTTTCCTTTGATATCTCTCCTGCCTTATATTTCCTAATCTTAAGAATAATTTTCTTAACATTTCTTTTCCTTAACAGCTTATGATAATAAAAATTCCTAAACCCTACAAAATCAACTCCTCCAGACAAAGAAACAATTCTTGACTTTTGTTTATGGAGTTCTAATCTTAAGTTTTCTCTTAAGAATGTATTAATCTCCTGTTTCCATTCTTTTAACCGGGTCTTAGATTGATGCAGTATAACAAAATCGTCAACATATCTTATGTAATACTTTGCCTTTAACCTATGTTTCACAAAATAATCTAATTCATTAAGATAAACATTCGCAAAGAACTGGCTTGTTAAATTGCCCAAAGGCATTCCCCTACCCTCAAATTTCAATGAAACATTATTGTCTAAAATTTTCTTAATTAACCAAATTACTTTTTCATCTGTAATTTTTCTTTTTATAATATTCAAAAGAATTTCATGATTAATATTGTCAAAATAGTGTCTTATATCAGCTTTCAAACAAAATGCATCTGAATGTAAATTATTGTCAACTTTTCTTCTAAAAGAGTTAAACCTTTCCAAGGCAAATAAATTTCCCTTGCCTTTTCTGTTTGCACAAGAGTCATAAATAAATCCTTTATCAAAAATTGGCTCAATAATCCTTACTAAAGCATGATGAACTATCCTATCTCTAAAATCTGATTTAGAAATTTTACGAGTTTTTGGATCTCGTAAAATAAAAGTTTGTAGTAGTTTTGGTCTATAAGTTTGATTCTTTAATTCGCTATGCAAATCTAGCAGATTCTTTATTAAATCTT
>Ga0180007_10004159_pt1 | contig 15520 bp, 14 predicted proteins | sample MM_PC_MetaG_FD_121122 | JGI IMG/M metagenome (GOLD analysis project Ga0180007, IMG submission 121122) | Groundwater microbial communities from the Aspo Hard Rock Laboratory (HRL) deep subsurface site, Sweden - MM_PC_MetaG | ecosystem: Environmental > Aquatic > Deep subsurface > Groundwater... | reverse complement strand
CTACTAGCACTGGGTCTGAAAGTACGGAAGAGTGTCCGCCGGTTTTGTTGGGCAGTTCTTCCGGTCATTAAGCTTTTACCGGGAGAGGTCTATCAGCTGCCCTAGATCGTAGTGCTTCCCGATCACACACCCACAGTAGGGGCAAGGTGCACCGTTGGGCTGCGGATCTCCAAAATCGAAATGGCACAGCGAGCAGTGCCGACCATTGTTCTCGCACAACAATGCCAGCACGGGAACGCGCAATTTGTTGCCGGCACGGGGCAACCGGTACACTTGTTCTCGAATGTGTCCTTTGATGCACACCACCGCCCTAGGTGGAAAACGTGCTGCGCAGATGCTGCATCGACCTCTGTGGCTATCGCATTTCCGGAGATCTCTACCGCAGCCATATAGCCGCTGCATATGGGGAAGTCGGGTGTTCATGCTAGCCATTGAAAGAACCTCCTGCCTGAATATTGTGACACCTTTCCGAACTGTTTTGTAGCTTACTGCTTTCCTTATTATGAGTCAATAACTGTTTTTATTTCTTACTATTCATAATATTGGCAGTTTTCAATTCACAGATAATAAAGTAAACTGAATGCATGGAACAAAAAAATTTTACTGTGGGGAATTCAGATAAAAAAACAAGGCTTGATAAGTATCTGGTCGCAAAACTGCCTAAATTCTCAAGATCTTTTCTGCAGAATTTAATCAGGAAAAAAGAGGTAATTGTAAACGGGATGATTTTTGGTGCTGCAGACAAGGTAAAAAACGGTGACAAAATAAGTATTACTCTTAATGAACCGTCAAAAATTTCTTTGAAGCCAGAATCAGACATCAAACTTAATATCATACATGAAAATGAAAATTATCTTATCACTAACAAGCCATCTGGAATTGTTGTACATCCCTCACAAAGCACCCCAACACATACTCTAATCAATGGCCTAATAGCATATTATCCTAGGATTATTACTGTTGGAGATGATCCAAAAAGACCGGGAATTGTGCATCGTCTCGATAAAGATGTTTCAGGAATAATGGTAATTGCTAAAAACCAAAAAACTTTTGAACATTTAAAAATACTGTTTAAAAATAGAAAGGTAAAAAAGAAATATACCGCGCTTGTTTATGGAAAAATTGTTCCTCAAAATGGAAAAATAAGTGCACCAATTGGCAGATCTAAAAGCAAACCTAATAGGATGTCAGTAAAAAGGGTCGGTGACGGCAGGGAGGCAATAACACTCTACAAAACCATTAAAGAATATCAGAATTATTCTCTGTTGGAAATTGAAACGAAAACCGGCCGAACACATCAAATACGCGTCCACCTTCTTTCCAAAGGTAACCCAATAGTCGGCGACACCATCTACTATTTGAAGAAGGCGAAAAACAACAGAGAGCTTGATCGCATTTTTCTGCATGCGCATAGTATTCAATTCACAGATATGAACGATAATTTACTAAAATTTAGAGCTGATATTCCAAAGAATTTGAAGCAGTTCCTTGCACAGTTGACTAAATAGAGAATCATGGTATACTGCCATTCGATACATATATTAATTAATTAGTATTTTTTTATGACAAAAGAAGAATCAAAAGCTGAAAGTCCCAAGCAAGGCCAAGGGGAAAAGAAGGAGAAAAAATCAGAGGAAAGAGAAATTCCTGAAATAGAATCCGGTAATGTTGTTAAAGTTCATCAAAAAATTACCCAGGGAGATAAAACTCGCACTCAAATCTTTGAAGGGATTGTTATTGCGAAAAGAGGCAAAACCAGCGCTGATCAAACCATTACAGTCCGAAAAGTTTCAGATGGCGGATATGGCGTAGAAAGGATTTTTCCATTAGAATCCCCTAACGTCCTCAAGATTGAAGTACTAAAAACACCAAGGACGCGCAGATCGAAATTGTATTATTTGCGAACGGCACCTCGTAAACTTAAAGAACTGAAAGACAAGTAGCACGCTCGGATGGTGCCTGCCTGCCGGTAGGCAGGGAATTGCCATGAACCACTAAAGAGACTCATGGCTGTCCCGTATCCTTATTAGTGGTTAGGATGATAAACTTTGATAGATACGCTTTTGCTCGGATGGTGCCTGCCTGCCGGCAGGCAGGGAATTGCCATGAACCACTAAAGAGATTCATGGCTGTCCCGTATCCTTATAGTGGTTAGGATGATAAACTTTGATAGATACGCTTTTGCTCGGATGGTGGAATTGGTATACACACTAGGTTGAGGGCCTAGGCACTTATTGTGCGTGCGGGTTCAAGTCCCGCTCCGAGCACCACAATTTATGGGTTCGTAGCTCTCGCCCGCTTGCGCCTAAGCGCAAGCGATGGTGAGCGGGCACTGGCTACTTGCCCATCTTGCTTCGCCGATTAAAAACAGAATACATAGATTATGGGCTCGTAGCTCAGTTGGTTAGAGCGTCCCGCTTACACCGAGAAGGCCCTCCGTTCGAATCGGAGCGGGCCCACCATAAGTAAGGAGAGATTAACAATTGCATTAATACAAGGTGAAGCAGGTGGGAAGCGCTTCGTTTATATTTACCCCGTCATGAGCAAAGCGAATTAACGGGACCGAAGAGGTCACCCCGCAAATGCGGGGTCGAACCTACCATTAACAAAAAAACATGGGAAGATTCATTTTCGGCATAATTGGAATCATCATCGGCTCACTGATGGTGATCAAAACAGAGTGGTTTTTAAGGTTTTTTGGAAAAATAGAATGGGCGGAACAGCACTTAGGGCTGGACGGCGGTACTAGTCTTTTTTACAAGTTACTTGGGATTGCCGCTATAATTTTAAGCTTTATGCTTATGACCGGGATGCTAGAAAGTATATTTGAAAAAGTATTTTCAACAGGAAACATATAAATAATTTATGGGCCCGTAGTTTCCGCCGAAGGCGGACCGGCCTCTGGCTGGCAGCAACTTAACAATTATGTGCCCTGTGTCTTCTTATGGGGATATAGCTCAGTTGGTTAGAGCGCCGCATTTGCAATGCGGAGGTCGTCGGTTCGAATCCGACTATCTCCACCAGAAGACACAGGGTTCGAATCCGCTCGGGTCCACCAAAAACACCCCACAAATTAAGATGTTTTTTTGCAATTACTTTTCTATTCTAATTGCCTTTCCAGAAATAATTGCTTCTGCAATTTTTTTATTCGCTGATGATAAAATTCGTTGAAAAGTACTTTGCGATACTTTCATATTTGTGGCGCAAACTATTTGATCAAACCCTTTAACGTATTTTACGCGCAATGCTTCAACTTCATCTATCGACAGCACTACTTCCTCTAAATCTCTCAAAGGAATACCTCTTGGTTTATAATAAAGTACTTTTGGATTAAACTGTATTTTTCTTATTTTTCTTGGTCTTACCACTTTATATTCTTAAAAAATTATTACCCAGATTCCCAATGCAACCATTATCAAACCACCAATTAAATGAAATAATCTAATATTCTTATCTTTCCACTGGCCCACGCTTTCTATTTTAGAAAGACCAAAATATATTAGTATAGTAATTATAATCAATGGTAATACAAAGATTAAATTGTAATACAATAAGAGAGGAAAAATAGTTGACCAAGACTCATTATGGGAAAGCAGGCCTAGCACAAAAAAATATGGGCCACCTGTACAGGGAAGTTCAAATAGTATTACGACAAAGCCGATGAGGAAAGCGCCTATTGGAGAAGTTACACTTCTTAGCATTTTTTTCATTCTCGGCCGCCAGGATCGTGGAATTTCCATTACAAATCCCCCGCCACCATACCAAAAAAAGTCCTTTAAATTAAATAAGCCTATCAGTATGGCAATTATTCCAACAATTTTATAAAACCATCCCGAAAGACCTGATACTTGTAGAGTATATATTATTCCTAACCCAAAAAGTAAGTAACTAATATATATTGATACCGTAAACGCAATACCGCCTAATAATGCTCTCTTTTTTTCTTGGGCAAGCATCAATGCACTTATTAATATCACTAGCACCGCAATAGCACACGGATTGATAGAATCAACAAGTGCTGCTCCTGTCACTGCCCAAAATGATATAGGATGTGATTCAGTGTCACCATTAGTTTCAGCAATATTTTCAACTGAAGGTTCTGTTACTACATTTTCATCAGATTCTGCTTCAGAAGGAGCATCCAAATAAATTAGGATTTCACTTTCCAAATTTTCTTGAATCTCTAAATATCCAGAATAGTATTTACCATTAGCAAACAAAATAGGAACCCCCCGTGGATAAGGAACATTATGGGAATCATACATTCCTTGCAACAATATTCCATTATCAAGATCATGCCAAACTTCCAATTTCTCAATCTGTGCTTCTGGATATTCAGATTTAATCTGGTCAACAAATGGAGAAACTTTTGCACAATACGAGCACCCATCACCGTAAAAAAAGTAAATGGGTGATTTTTGAGCTTTCAGTACCGAAAAAGGAATAAGAACAAAAATTACTACTATCAAATATATAAGTGAGATTCTTCTACTCATTGTTTGTTTCTTAAATACTATATTTTGACTATTACAATATTAACAAAATTTTTCTTAAAAATAAAGGGGTTCTGACCCGTAACTTTATGTTGCGGGGCTATTTTCTATTTTTTCTTTCCCAACTCAGTCAGACGTTCTTTAATTTGTTTCAACTCATCTTCCATAATTTCTGCATCATTTGTCAGTATTTCAGCCTCATCTTTATTCGTCATACGCAGTGGCATTCTTCCAAATCCCACACCTCTTCTTGAACCTCGGCCACACCCAAACTGAAAACCTCCACCTCCGTTACAAGGGCCCATCCCTCGTCCGGTTAGAGCTCCCATGCCTTGTGGGCCAGTTCCATCTAATCTTGGCATAATAATCACCCCCTATCCCTAAAATTGTTTATATATTATGAGTATATACCCATAACTATATTATTGTCAAATTGATTTATTAGTATGCTCACTAAATAATTGATACCGCATAATTTATTTTTGTTCCTATGAAAAAGCAATAAGAAACAGTTTGTGGATAACTATTGCTTGTTTTTTTAAAATAGTTTACAATTATATTATAAGATTATTCCTTTTGATTTTATATTTGCCAAGAGAGGAGGTGATATGATGGCGAAAAAGAAAGCAGCAAAGAAAAAACTTGCTAAAAAGAAAGTAGCAAAACGTAAGCCAGCTAAAAGAAAGGTGGCTAAACGCAAGCCTGCAAAAAGAAAAAAAGTAGCTAAACGCAAGCCTGCAAAAAGAAAAAAGAAGAAATAAAACTTCTTTTCAATAAAAAAAAGTCTCCGAAATCATGGAGGCTTTTTTTATACAAATCTAATCAACTCTAGTAATTTGAGTAAGTTCTCCTCCTTGAACAATAATGTCTCTACCAGGAATACCTAATTTCATTGTATTTAAATACAAACCTAGCTGTTTGGGGGATTTTAAGTAGACTTCAAATGTAGCGGTTTCACCAGGTTGTACCCCGTCTTCATTAAAAACAATATTACCATAATTATTATTCCACGAAGAATCGAAAAACACGCTCACATTTCCTCCTAAATCAAAAATCTGAAGGATCATATCCTTATTCCAGGATCCGATTCCAGTGTTTTTGAATTTGACTGCTACCGGAACTCTCCAATAATTTAATACTGTCAGAGGAACAGTGTGAGATACTAACTCTGCAGTATATTGTGAGTCAACGCGAGTTATAGAGAATGATTCTCTCTGAATAACATCTTCTGGACCCATAATTCGATAAATATTTTTAAATAAACCCAATTCTAGCGGTGCTTCTATTTTAAAAGTGAATGTTGCAGTTTCTCCTGATCCAACGCTAGGTTCATTAAAATCAATATTGCCGTTTTGTCCCGGCCAGTCTTGATGGTAAAGGCGACTGACTTTATCACCAAGATCATATATATTCAAATACACTTCCCCCTTTTCCCATGTGCTCATACCTTGGTTTCTAAATTTGAATGTTGCTGTTTGTTGATCAGCGGCAAACATAGCAGGTGTAATCATATCGGAAGCTAGTTTGGCCGCATATGATAAACCTGTTATTTGAAGATTCAATGTAAAGTTTGTATCCTTGATAGAAGTATCATCAATTGCAAGCATAAAGTTCTCTGATACCTCTAACAGATCGACTGGGGCTTGTATTGAGAACGTAAACCTACCTGTCTCTCCTGGAGCAATATTTGAATTGTCTGCCACTGTAACATGTGTTTGAGACTCCCAGTTACTTGCCTGAAGGTTAGATGAACCATTGCTAGGAATAATATGAGATGAATATTGTCCATATGTTCGCCAAGTAACATTGCCAGTATTTTTGAACTCAACCCATACTTCTTCTTCTTGACCAGCATTAATGGAAATTGATTTTGTGCTTTGTCGAACAAACGAAGCATTGATTACTGGCTTTGCCAAACCTCCTAATTCATCATACAAATTTTGAGATTCAGAACGGATACTATCTAATTCTTGATACAAATTAGCACCTGGACAAAGCGTGCAGTCTAAATCTCTGTGCCCCACTATATTTGGATAATTATCATCAACTAAAAAACTCTCTTCACTGGGTTCTATAGCAAAGTCTTGAGCTTTATTAGCAATAAGGCTGACTAAAGCATTGCTCACCTCACTATTCAACTCCATATCCTCATAATCTCCCAAAACAGATATACCAATACTTCCCTTATTAAAATCAGCTTCAAATTCTTCTCCGCCAAATCGCGAAATTGCACAAGCTTTGTTGCGATATACATGTGCTGCTATAGAACCATCGCCTCCAAACCTTCCTTCGTAAATTTTTCCGTCTTGATCAATAAGATAATTATAACCTATATCCCCCCAACCTAAGACGACCGAGTGCCAATAGTAAATACCTCTTACCGTTCCTTCGGGGTCATTACCTCCATCACCACCCGCTGTATGATGAACAACAAATTTTTCCGGTGTTTGATATTCGGTAGGCCAGATTTCCTTATCTGCTCCATCCAGTCGCCAGTCTTCATCCGCCTCCCATTCAGAACGGGTAATAATATCTAAATTATTTTGTGCAGAAACCTGTTTGAATATTTTTATGGGATTCCATTTATCAAACTGGAGTTTTCTTGTCTCACCAAGATAAATTAGTTTCAATTTATCAAGATTTCCAGAAATAACTGAATACTGAAATTTTGTAGCATTGTTTGAAATAACTGGCTCTTTTGTAAAGTACCAGTCATCTTTTTTTACTGTTTCTTCAATTGAGTACCAATCACTCCATTTATTTGTTCCATAATATCGTACTGCAAGCTCTACTGGATCATTACTTTGCCACGCCACTCCTATCATTTGAAAAGGAAAATCAGATGCAATTACTTCAGAAACTGTATCGTTAGTAACATTTAAATGGATTACTTCACCTTTTTGAATCTCTTGTTTTGACGAAGCGTGGACTTGAGAAGACAAAAAAACAACTGCTAGGAAAGCAATTGTCCCGATAATAAAAACCTTGGTTGTGCTAGGACCTTTCATAATGGCACGTTTTGTTTTTGTTTTTTATTTAACTTTGTATTTCTATTATAGCGTAAAATTGGACTTTTGTCCACCCCTTGATTGATTTGAAATATTTTTTTGACTTACCATAAAGCCAACAATTATCCAAAACAAAACAGCTAGATCATTTTTGAAGTACGGAACATCAACCATCCCATAAGCCAGAGTAGCGATTAAAACGCCCATAAGAACAATTGAGAATCTAAATTTTGGTATGGGATACAAATCTATCGTTCTTTTTCTTATACTGTGTCCCTCTTTAAAAAACATTACCAATAACCAAAGTAGCGCAATCAAACCAAGTATTCCTAGTTCAACCCAGAAATTCATAACTATATTATGAGGATACAAAAGAAACTCAGTATGTTTAGCAAGTTTGTATTCCTTATATACCGTAGGGAATCCTGCCAACCCGGCACCTTGAAGCGGACGATCTTTAATCAGATTCCATGTTCCCTGCCATAATACGGTTCTTACGTCAGTGGAAGTATCTTTAACTGTTACAATATCCCATACAGTTGTGCGAGTTTGAGGAATAATAAGTACTGTCAGTACTGACACAACAATTGCAATCCAAATCCATTTCTTAAATCGACTGAAGAAGCTAAAAAACAGTATCGCTGCTCCGATACCAAGTACCGCACCGCGCGATACTGAAAAAGCAATCGCAAGTAATGCAAATATGACCACACCAGTAATAAATTGTCTCGCCCCCTTTGCTAATTTATTATCCGCTTTTTTATCATGCTTTTTCGCCAGCAACAATATCCCTAAGAACAGCGTTGCAATGGGAGTTAAGTATAAACCAACTGCATTTGGATACTCAAATATTGAAGTTACCCTTTTTGGTGATTCAGATACCCAAGGCTCATAACTAGGAAGAATCTCGATATATTGCCACAGCGCTATTACCGATACAAAAAGTGCAGAAACTCCCAGAGCCCAAAATATTAAACGTATTCTTCGCGGTGAGTTAATAACATTTGTGAATACTATGAAGAATAAAATCGCTTCCACAAAATATGCCTTATAAATACCTAGCGCCGATTGCAGATCTGGAGAAATAAATACAGCTATTGTTGCAGAAACAAACAATAGAAGTAATGGCCATTTAAACTGTGTACACTTTATATCCTTAAGCTTATCAATAAATACTTTTTTTATCCCCCACACTATAAACAACAATAATATCATTATTTCGAGCAGTGTAGCAGGAATTGAAAATACCTCAAACCGTATTAAATAACTAGGCAGTAATAATACCGTAAGCATCAGAGCTATTTCTATCTTTTTCCATGCAAGTAGAAAGAAAAAGAAGCTAAAAATGATTAAGAAAGATATTTCCATTATGCTTTTTTGAAAATAATATTTTGTACTGCTACCATCATACCAATTACAAACCAAACATGCATTATATAAAGAGTTGAAAATGTTTGATACTGAGCTAAGATACCCAGAAATACAGCTAGAAATCCAATCATTATTGCCCGCAAGTATGAATCTTTAGCTACTTGAATAGCTTTGATGGAACGAAAAATTACTATAGCTAACATTACAACAAAAGACAGTAACCCTAAAATACCAACCTCTGCAATCAATTCGATTGATTCGTTGTTAACTATTTTCCATCCATCATTTGGTTCGACATATGGGTGTACTGAAGCATAAGGTCCAAAACCTCCAACTCCTACCCCAATCCAAGGATGTTGGTAATAACCATCCATTGCTATTTCTAATGTTTCTACCCTCTCACTATACGCTGCACCATAAAAGGCATTAGTAACGTGCCCTTTAAATATTTCCAAATTGACTGCATTCCCAAATCCTAAAAAACGAACTGCAATATAAGCAATTACTAACGCCGCAACTAATAACATAGGGGTTTTTCTAGAAGTGAAAATTCGCTTGAAATAATAAATCCCCAATACCACTAATATCACGATAAATCCCAAATATCCTCCCCTAGAAACTGTAAGCACTAGATTCAGACCAAAGAAAATAATCAAGAAAATCAAATAACTATATCGAATATTTTTTGTCTTTCCCAGAAAAAGAGCACATAACAAACCTAAAGGAATCAAAAGATAATTAGCAAAGTATAATGGCTCTAATGCCGTTGATTGAATTCTTGGAAAACCTAACACTTCTTTTGTATAAAGATCACGTAAACCCGTAATTGATTGAGGAAGCCCAATCATATCCCCTAAAAATTGAAAAATGCCGAATACACCCACAATAAACGCACTGATCACAACTAACTTTATTATTATTTTTACATGGCTCTCCCTGTTGACTAACTGTGGAATAAGTAGACTAAAAGCAATTGTAAAAATAGTAAATAATAATACAGAGGCAGAACGCTCAATGTTTTCAGCGTTTAGTAAAGATGCCACATTTACAACCACAAAGAGAGCTAAAGGAAAGATCAAGGGGTTTTTGCGTAGAAAAAAGCTTTGCTTGCGAAGGCCGTCAAATATCCATCCTCCTATAGTTACTATTGTTAATATCTGGCTTATCCTGATAGTCATACCAGCTGCTTCTATTGCACCAATCCTCTCAAAAGGGAGCAAGAAGGCGATCAGAAATATCCCAAGGACCGGATTTCGAAATATGAAAATGCTTATCACCACTCCAATTATTCCACCTAATACCATAAGGGGATCTGTCCACTCTCCTGCGATGCTTACAGAAATCCCAAGTGGTACAGTAAGAACAATAAGCAGTACAAACTCTTTGATAGAAAATTCAAATTTGTTTGCTATCTTAATATTCATCTTGATAAAACAATAAACAGTTTTTCAAATTCATTCAGCATTTTTTGCTTAGTGAAACTTGTTTCTATTTTTGCGCGTGCGTTTTTGATTATTTCTACAGTTTCTTCGGGATGGTTATAAAGGTAAATGATGGCATTTGCAATCTCTTCTGAATTTTTAGGTTCTACTAAAATTCCTGTTTCCTTGTGATCAACTATCTCAGCAATACCACCAATTTTACTTGCCACCACGGGTCTTAGATTAGCCATTGCATCTATTAATACCATGCCAAATGATTCACGAATTGCTGAAGGTAAAACAAACACATCAAAGTTTCTGATCCACTGATTGATGTGATCCTGAAATCCCACAAATTGTACTCTTTCTGTCATTTGAAGACTGTTTACAAGCCAATTCAAGTTACGACGTTCACTGCCATCACCAACTACTATTAGTTTAATCTTAGGAATAATGTCTTTTACTATATCAATAGCCCTTATTAGATATTCTATCCCTTTTTCCCTTTCCAGTCGGGCTATTGTACCAATTATAAATTCCCCTTTGTTTACCCTTGCTTTAATATCTTTCAACGTAACCTCCGGTAAATCTGTACCACTGTAAATAGTCACAATATTTTTGGGTTGGATATGAAGCTTTCCAATAAGCTCACTTTTTATTGACTCAGATACAACAACAATCATTGCCAACATAGCATACATTGTATAGAAAACACGAAGCGGATTAAGAGTAAGCCATCGATTTGCTGAAACATGTTCCATCCACACTACTTTCATACCAAGCATTCTTGCCGGAACAGTAATGAGAATTTTTTCAGTAAGTGAAAGGCAAAATACAATTTTAACTTTATTACGAAAACGGAAGCTTAATAATAAAAATGCTAATCTGCAGAAGAAAAAGGGAGCAAAAAAAGGAAAAAGCAATAGGCTTTTCTTTGATACGGGCTCTTTGGGTGCCCACATTTTTTTGCTGTGCCAATTGCGCTCTTTAAACTCTTTAAGCAATACCGGACACGAACTAGCAAGGAAGAATGAGAATCCTTTCTTTCTCAACCCCTCTACCAAAGTAAGCGTGTGTCTTTCTCCCCCACCGAAAAGAGAGGAATAGGGAAATTTCAATATGAGTATGTTTTGTTTTGACATAGGAATTATTCTGAACGCAATGAAACAATCTCCTTTATCATTTTTTTGGAAATGCCCTTTAATAAAAGAAGAATTACAAAGTAAGTTACCGCTCCCGCTAGAATCATCAGCAATAGTGAGCGGTCTTGCAACAAGAATAATACAGCTGCCATGCCTGCACATGCTACCAGTACTTTAAAGAATAGCTGCAATGATGGAAATATTTTTGTAGCGCGCCAAACTACATATATAGTAGAGATTGTAATAAGTAATTCAGACACTACTGTCATCCAGGCAGCGCCCATATATGAGTAAATGGGTATGAAAATTAGATAGCCCGTAACTGATACAACAGCGATTGCTGCATAGTATTTTAGAATTTTCTTTTGTTGATTAATCACTACTACCGTATTCCCGAACAAATTTCCAATAAAAATCGTACCTGTAGCAATTATTAAAACCTGCAAAACTTTTCCTGATTCTACAAACTCCTCTCCAGCTATAAAATCTATCACCGGTTGAGCTATAAACAATGTACCAACTATTAAAGGAAGTGATATCATTGATAAAAAATCAAATGCTTTCCCCAAAACCCGCTTAAATCTTTCTCTGTCCATTTTCCCATAAGCATAAGTCAAAACTGGGATTGTCAATCCAGCAAACATTGCAGGAAAAGTAACCAGTACTTCCAGTATCTTATATGGTGCTCCATAAATCCCAACTTCTTCTTGCGATTTAAGAAGTGAAAGAATAAGTGTATCTGCCTTGAAATACACTAAGTTAAAAAGGATCGCAAGTGCGATGGGATAGGATTCCCAAATAATTTTCTTCCACACTGCAAATTCAAATCGTAACTTGATTTTTACAAACTTCCTTGAATAGAAGAAGGTAAACATGAAATTGGTAAATGAACCTAAAACCACAACTAGCAAAATAGTGAGCAGCCCTTTGTTTAAATAGACAGCTGTAAATGTACCTCCGAGTAAAACAATCCTGCCTAATACTTCAGAAATAGTTACTTTTATCATTTTTAAGTGCTTTTGAAAAACACCCTGTAAAACCTGATTAAGAGTAATGAACAAAAACGAAAGGCTTAATAATGCAACTCCTGTTTTGACGATTGTAGGATAGGGAAAAAACATAACTACCAGAGGTGCAATTCCTAAAAATACAACTGCAGAAATTAGTCGGATTGTGAAAATATTTCCGACTAACGAATCTTCATCAGCACCGTCTTCTGAAATTTTCTTGGTAAGAATTATATAAAGACCCATATCTACCAAAATCCCAAAGAACTGCAGAAATACCATGACCGTTGTATAGTTCCCGTATCCTTCTTTTCCAAGATACCGAAAAAGCATTGATGCAACTATTAGACCAATGACAGTTGAGACAGATTTTCCAACAATCTGAATTATTGTATTGTGTGCTATTTTCCGGGTTAAAGACATTTAGTCAGCTTGTATCCTTTTCTAGAAAACGGGACCATAGAGACCCCGTTAAACAATATTATATATGCTCCATTTGCATGATATCATTATTCAAATCGCGTTGACAAATGGCCATTTTTATGATAAGATAAACATACCAGAAGGAACGAATTCTGGCAAAAACAAAAACCAAAGTTACAACTTATGAAATCATCATCACAACGACTGCAAAGTGCTTTGGCTTTGGTTCAATGAGCACTTTTTTGTTTACTTATGAAAACACAAAAACAAAAATTGCATTTCCAAGAAATAGGTTGGCTACTGTTAGTTGTCATTGTTGTTGTTGCTATCTCTTTCACTCTTGGAAAAATTGGTAATTATTTCGAAAACAAGCAGGTTGTTACTCCTGCTCATGCATCAACATATAATAGCGGAACATTGAAACCGTACAGTGCCAAATTGGTTAGTAGAAGCTACGACACAATCAATATTGACCCCGGAAAGAGAATTACTTTTGAAGCTGAATTTGAAAACACCGGATCTGAAACATGGTACAACAATCTAGGAAATTTTGTAGCATTAAATAATACCAATCCTCCCGGAAGAAACAGCGATTTTAGGGATATTTTTTGGCCGAACTATTATCGACCAACAGTTATGAAAACTCCGATAGTTGAACCAGGAGAAACTGGTCTTTTTCGTTTCGCCTTAACTGCTCCACAGGAAGAAGGGATTTATGCAGAAAAACTTGGATTGGTTGCTGAGCATCTAACTTGGATAGATGGTGGTGATCTGGAAATTACAATGCGAGTAGGCAATCCCCTCCCTCACTTTTCTGCCAAAAAAACTGCGCAGTCACATAATGAAATTGATATTGAACCGGGCAATGCCATAACTGTCTGGGTAGAATTTGAAAATACGGGTTCTCAGAACTGGGATCCGGACAGTAATCATTTTGTTGCCCTCAATGTAAACAATCCGGTTGGAAGAGAAAGTGTTTTCAGACATGAATTTTGGCCCGCTCATTATCGGCCAACTGTTATGAAAGATGGCCTGGTATCAACTGGAGAAAAAGTGCGCTTCGAATTTGCCTTGCAGGCTCCGGATACTGTGGGAAGCTATACAGAAGATTTTGGGCTGGTTGCTGAGAACCTAACGTGGATTCAAGGCGGTACTGTAGAAATAACAATTAATGTAGCATATGAGCCTGAGCCCGTTGCCGAAATAGAGGGCGAGCCTGACGTACGAATTGGTTTATATCCAACCTCTAGCGAAGTAACCCTGTCAGCTAATGGAGACTATGAAATTAGAAATACAGAGAACACCCTTCTTGGTAGCTACAATCAAGGTGAAGTTAATACTATTGAATACGAAAATGGAATATATTCGCTTTCAATCCAAGAATCAACAATAAATTCTACCTTACCTCTTCGAGCAGTCCCAAAAAGCTCTGAAACAATTTTAGAAATCACAAATTATGAACACAGACCGGAATGGGATGAGTCTTTAAACGATAATCTTTTTCGAGGTATACTAGAAATTAGTTTTGCAGAAGCAGCCGAGCAATTATGGATTATTAATGAATTACCTCTAGAATCCTATTTGAGAGGAGTTGCAGAAGCAGGTAATGACAATGATCAGGATTATCTGAAAGCTCTTCTAACCGCAGCTCGAACATATGCAATGTATCACTATCAAACTGGCACAAAACACGCTGATGAGGATTTCACCATTGATGCTATTTACGATCAGGTTTATCGCGGTTATGGTTTTGAAACTAGGTCACCAAATGTTACTCAGGCAATATTGGATACGGAAGGAACAATAGTAACTTATGAAGATGAACTTGCCATAACACCCTACTTTTCACAATCAGATGGTAGAACAAGATCATGGGAAGAGGTTTGGGCCGGTGGGCCATATCACTGGCTAGTCACTGTTGATGATCCCGCGTGTGAAGACAAAGAATTACTGGGACATGGTGTAGGAATGAGCGCCTATGGCGCACGGGCTATGGCGGAAGACGGAGAAGATTATGAATCAATTTTAAAACATTACTATACTGATATAGAGCTTAAAAGCATATATTAATTAATACAAATTTAAAATTACTTAAACAAAATATAAGAAGCCGCGATTTCGAAATCGCGGCTTCTTATTAATAAATTACATTTTACTTTCTAGCTAACTTTAGCTATGATGCCGGTAGGTATGTGAACACACTGTTAGGTGACATTCCCAAATTTCTATGAAGAAAGAAAAAGACTTTTACCAAATATCACTGAAAGTGATTATTGAGAATGCTAAGGGTGAAATATTACTCTTAGAGGCAGATCCGAAAGGAAGTTATGCCGGCTTTTATGATTTACCCGGTGGTCGTATAGATACTGATGAATTTACCACACCTTTTTTTGACATTATAAAAAGAGAAATTGCAGAGGAGGTTGGAGATATTAAATATTCGCTTGGCACTAAACCTGTAGCAGTTGGTCGTCACTTAAGCCCCGATTCAATGTCAAAAAATGGCTCTGACATCCATATTCTATATCTTTTTTTTGAAGCAAAATATCTAAGTGGCGACATTGCTATCAGCAATGAACATATCGGTTTTAAGTGGGCTAACTTTTCAAAAGAAGAGCCAGCAAAACTACTTAAATCTGGAAACTTGGAAGGAAT
>Ga0180007_10004158_pt1 | contig 15520 bp, 11 predicted proteins | sample MM_PC_MetaG_FD_121122 | JGI IMG/M metagenome (GOLD analysis project Ga0180007, IMG submission 121122) | Groundwater microbial communities from the Aspo Hard Rock Laboratory (HRL) deep subsurface site, Sweden - MM_PC_MetaG | ecosystem: Environmental > Aquatic > Deep subsurface > Groundwater... | reverse complement strand
CCAAGCCTTCTTGGACGGTCTGCCCAAAGATGAAAAGACCAAGGAAAAGGCAGCCAAAAACGCTGCCTAAAAATCACCCCGCCAAGGGCGGCAGTGTCAGGTAAATACTATCTCTGTACAAACGACCAAGCCCGCATCGGTTCTCCGGTGCGGGCTATTTTTTTGGACTGTGCGTTCCCATAGTGGACACATAATCTAGTGCCCCGAGATACTCAATTCAAAGTAGGCGAGCCATGACAGGGCATAAGCACTTAAGACGCTATAGCATAAGAAATGACACCATCCTCACACATTATCATACCCTAGTTAGCAACCCGTGTTCCATGATATATTGGAGTTAGTGGTGTGCCATAAAATCCTTTATAGTGAACATTAACAAACCTGAACACTTCTTCATTACTGACAACAGTGATTTCACCTTCTGCTTCCGGCTGTAGTAGTGATGGAATATCACAAATATCTATAAGACTAAAACTAAATTCATATTCACCAGAATCTATAAAGTTTGCATTACCAACCGACGAGATCGCATCTTGGCATACAAATGAATTAGGAGAAATGGGAAAACTCTCACCACTGCAGATGACAACATTTTGCTTGCACATAAAATTCCTCCTGGAGAAAAATATGATTTCAACAGGCTCATATCATTGATCCGACGCCTCGTCGAACCAACAATACCAAATTGGGGCAAGGGACGAAACGGAGTAGGCCCTCTGGACGGATATCACCCGGGCAGGTCAAAAACGCTAGTAGCGAAGCACGAGATAACTCGATCTTTTCATGCGCTCAAAAACGACTTGGGCAAGGCGCAAGGACGATGAAAGATCGACGTGTACAAAAGGTACACGAGAGTTTTCACCGTCCGCAGCAACGCAGCACGGGGCGAATTTTCAGCAGCATGAAAAAAGGCAGGCCCGACGGCCTGAAGCCGTTGGGCGAGTCCGCGAGCCATACGGATACAGAGAGCAGCGCTGTACTCAACGGTACGCGAGAGAGTCTACCCTCTTGAAGTAACGCCGCGCCGCACCGAAAGTCTAACTTCGTGGGGAAGGCGACTTCCCTGCCCCCTCGGGCGGGTCAAAAACGCCTGTGACGAGGAGCGAGACAATTCGGTCCTTTCATGCGCTCAAAAACGGCTCGGGCAAGGCGCAAGAACGATGAAAGGTCGACGTGTACGAAAGTACACGAGAGTTTTCATCGTCCGCAGCAACGCAGCCCAAGCCGAATTTTCAGCAGCATGAAAAAAGGCAGGCCCGACGCGTACTCAAACGTACGCGAGAGTCTGCCTTTGTTTGCAGTGACGCCGCACAGGGCGATTTTTCACCCGCCTTACTACGTGGCCATGCGATAAATCTCATGCGGATCAAGAATCAGCACCACAGACCCGTCGCCCATGATGGTCGCGCCCGAGAGGCCTTCCTTTTCGCCCAAGAAATCGCCCAGGGGTTTGATGACCACCTCCTGGCGTTCCAGGAGTCTGTCCACCACCAATCCCAGACGGCGATTGTTATCGTGGATGACCACGATGGGCAGGATATCGCGCGTGTCCTCGTTGGGGGGCAGGCCCAGGATCTCGTAGAGGTCCATGATGCCCAGGACCTCGCCTCGCAGGGTCACGGCCTTGCGGCCATTGACCACGGTCAGACGGCTGGTTTCGATCTTGGTCGTCTCGGACACAGCCTCCAGGGGGATGGCGTAGGTGTCGCCCGCCACCTTGATCATCAAGGCGTCGATGATGGCCAAGGTCAGCGGCAGGGACAGGGTGAACCTCGTGCCCCGACCAATCTCGGTGTCCACCATGACCGTACCCTTGAGGTTCTTGATGTTGGTCCTGACCACGTCCATGCCCACGCCACGACCGGAGATATCCGTGATCTTCTCGGCACCCGAAAAGCCTGGCTCAAAGATCAGTTCGATGGCTTGCTGATCGTCCATGGCCTTGGCTTCCTCGGCGGTGCACAGGCCCTTCTTGACTCCCACCTCGCGCATCTTCTCGGGGTTGATGCCCCGACCATCGTCCTCGACCTCGATGGCTACGGAGTTGCCCTGATGATAGGCCCGCAGCCAGACACGCCCGATTTCAGGCTTGCCGGCCTCGATGCGTTGCTCATTGGTCTCCAGGCCATGGTCCACAGAGTTGCGGATCAAATGGACCAGCGGATCGCCGATCTCCTCGATGACGCTCTTGTCCAGCTCGGTATCCTCGCCTTCCATGATCAGATCGACCTTCTTGACGCTCTTACGCGACAGGTCGCGCACCAGGCGCGGGAAGCGGGAAAAAACCGTCTTCACCGGCATCATCCGGACCTTCATGATGGTGTCTTGAAGGTCGTCGGAGATACGGGCCATGGCAAAAGTCGTTTCGGTCAGATTGGAGGCCACCTCGGGCAGATCGATCTCTCCGGTGTTGCCGCCCTCTTCGAGATTGCGGGCCAACATGGTGAATCGGTTGCGGTTGATGATCAATTCGCCGATCAAATTCATCAGGTGGTCCAGCTTCTCGTGATCCACACGGATGGTGGAGGAAGCCTTGGGCGGTTTTTTGGCCGCGGGCGCAGCGCCCGCAGACATAGCGCTGCTCCCGGCGGCCTTTTTGGCCACGGGCTTGGCCTCATCGGCATCACCATCGTCATCGCTGTCGTCATCGACATCGGCCACGGGCTTAGGCGCAGGTTTGGGCGCAGGTTTGGGCGCAGGTTTGGGCGCAGGTTTGGGCGCAGGTTTGGGCGCAGGCTCAGGTTTGGGCGGTGCGGGAACATCCTGATCCATGGCGGAAACGAGCTTCTCAGAGCTTTCTGCTGCGGCCTTGAGCGCCTTGCTGATATCGTCCCGGATGATGCCGCACTCCTGGGACAGGATATCGACCATCAAGGTAAAATCCATGTCCATGTCCCTGGCCTGGGCCACCAGCCCGGCCGTGCGCTCAGCGGTCTCCTTGGTCTCACCGTAGCCCATGTACCCGCAGGAATTCTGGATGGTGGTCAGCGCCCGGAACAGGGCATCCACATAATCCTTCTGTGTAGCGTCCTTCTCCAGTTCCTTCAGGGAGAGGTCGATGGCGGCAAACTGCTGATCCACAGTGGTCTTGAAGATGGCCAGATCCTCGTCGTCCAGGCCTGCGGCGGCCACCACTTCGGGCATGGCCTTGGGCTCGGGCGGTTCGGAGGCGGCTTCGGGCTCGTCCTCTGGGGCGTCTTCGGGCTCTGACTTGGAAACAGCGGCCACTTCCCCGGTCTCCACGGTCTCGCGCAACTTGCCCAGAATCACACGGATGTCCACGGGGGTCACCTGCGAGGTGTCGGTATCGATGCAACCGATCAGGGTCTCCATCATGTCCACCGCCGACAGCAACAGGTCGGTCAGTCCATGGGAGCATTCCATCTCGTTCTTTCGCACACGGTTGAGCAGTGTCTCGGCTTCGTGGGTCAACTCATTGAGTTCCTTGAAGCCCACGATGCCGCTGTTGCCCTTCAGGTTGTGGAAGTAGCGAAAGATGTCGTTGATGACCTCGCCGCCGCTGGTGGGGACCTGTTCCAGGCCCAACAGGCCACGGTTGAGTTCCTCAATGATTTCTTTGGCCTCTTCCAGAAAATCGGCCAAGTGTTCCCTGGCGACCACGGACAGATCGTAGGGGATAGCCTCAAACGGCGGAAGGTCGGGCTCCGGGGCTGATTCCGGGACGGATTCGATTATGACCTCGACCTCGGGCACAGGTTTGGGAGCAGCGGCCTTTTTGGCAGAGGCTCCGGGCACGGCGGCAGCAACGTACTCACCGGTCATGATGGCATCCAGCTTGGTGATGGTGGATTCCGTATCCACATCCCCCTCGCCAGCCTCATTCTCCAGATTTTCAATCATGGATCGCAGCAAGTCGGTGGCGGAGAGGATCACATCCATGATCTCGGAGGTGACAGTCATTTTGCCTTTGCGCAGTTCGTCCATGACGTTTTCTGCACGGTGGGCCAGTACATTGATCTTGTTCAGACCAAGAAAACCCGACGCCCCTTTCAGGGAGTGCATCGGACGAAAAATCTCGTTCAGAAGGTCAAGGTTCTCTGGAGCCTGCTCGAGCTCAAGCAAGTTGGGCTCAATGGTTTCCAGATGCTCCTTAGCCTCGATAATGAAATCGGCAAAAATTTCAGGATCCATGAAATCCTGGCTCATTGATCCACCTCGATGCGTATTGGGCGCAAGGCAATTAACCGCCTCCGCCAAGTGTCTCGTCAACCCGGATTGCCGTTGGTGCTATCCTAACAGCATTTTGACGTTCTTGACCATCTTATCCGGCTGAGCCGGTTTGACCATGTACAGGTTTGCGCCAAGCCCAAGTCCCATCTGAATATCCTTGTCCTGGCCCTCGGTGGACAACACAATGATTGGCACGTCCCGATAGGTTTCCTGCTCACGCACGGTCTTGATGAAGGTGAAACCATCCATGCGGGGCATATTTACATCGGAGATGATCAGGTCCACATCAACCATGGAATAGAGTTTCTCCAGTCCGTCCAGTCCGTCCTCCGCCATGGTCACCTTGAAGCCTTCCTTCTTCATGATGAACGCGACGAGATTCCTTACTGTCTTCGAATCGTCAACAATCAGAATATGTTTAGGCATGGTCACTCCTTTTAACCCTTGAGAACCTTCTCAACGATCCGATCAATGGAGATGATCCCGATAAGCAAACCGTCTTCAGCCTTCATGAGCCCGGCCACAAACTCGACCCCCGAGCCTAGATGCTGCTCCACGCTCCACTCCAACTTGGACTGGGGAACGCGATACATGGTCTTAACCTTGTCGATCATCAACCCAAGCTGCAGCCCCTTGCGACGGCAGACAACGATAAACCCCGGAGTCTCGCTCGCCCCGGAGGCACCAATCAAGCGATTCAGCTTCACCAACGGTGTCACCCGGCCCCGCAGGTTCACGATGCCTGCCATATAACTCGGCGCCGCCGGAAGCTTGGTGGGGGCCACGTAGCGGATGACCTCCTGCACCACATTGATGGGTACGGTAAACTCCTGATCACCCACGGTGAAACCCACCAACTGGATGTCCGGTTCGCTACGGAGTTGGGAAAGGATATCCGGCTCTGCCAGGGCATCGTCCAGAGTCGCACCCGCGGTCTGCGGGGTGCTGACCGCGGCCTGCTCCGGGGCCCCAAAGCCAGGGGCGGCTTCAACCCGTGCCGGACGGGGCAGCGACACCCCTTCCCCGTTCGCAGTTCCGGCATCGCCATGCCCCATGTATTTCTGCAAGAAGGCCTTCTCGGCCACGGACAGGGAATCCCCCTCCGTGCCGGTGGGCAGAAAATCCTTTTCCAAGAAGTATTCTTCAGGTGTTTTCATTGGTTATCTCTTTGGCTAACAGCATGTACTCCACGGCACCTCGGGAGTTGGGGTCGATCTCGTAGATGACCTTGCCCTTGGCGCTGGCCTCCCTGAAATTGGTATCCAGGTTGATGACCGTCTCAAACAGCTTGGGGCCGAGTTTCTTGCGCAACAGATTCAGCACGCGACGGCAGGCGCTGGCCCGACGGTCAAACATGGTGGGCAGGGCCCGGAAATTGATCGGCTGCGGCAACACCCGATTCAGGGTGCGGATGGTGTCGAAGATGAGCCTCAACCCATGCAGCGCCAAAAAATCCGTCTGGATGGGGATGATCACCAAGTCCGCCGACACCAATGCGTTGACCAGCAGCACCCCCACATGCGGTGGGCAATCGATGACGATGTGGTCATACCGTTCCTTGAGCGGGGCCAGGGCCTCAATCAGGATGCCGCCTCGGCCAGGCCTGCTCTTCAAGTCCATTTCCAGCTCAGACAGTCGGATATGGGCCGGTGCAAAATCAAAAAAAAGTGGGTCTTCGCTCTTCTGGATGATCCTGTCCCACAGGGGACCGTCCACCTTGTCCGCGTTGAAGATATCCAGGACCGTGTGTTCGAGGTTTTCGGGGTAATAGGCCAAATGGATCGAGGCGCAGGCATGGGGATCGAGGTCAATGACCAGCGTTTTCTTGCCCTGGCGCGCCAGCGCGGCACCAAGGCTCAAGGAAGTCGTGGTCTTGCCCACGCCACCCTTCTGATTCGCTACCGCAAGTACCTGTATGGACAAGTCCTTTTCCCTCCTCGTTAGCCGCCAAGAACCCTATTGCAAATCATCTATTGCTTGCTGCGCATGATGAAAGTCCGCAAGGCCGTCCAATCGTCATGGTCAACATCCAAAAATTTTACGCCCATGGCGTAAGAGGTCAGCGGGATCACGTCCTCGACACGCACAACCTCGGAGATGGCCTGCAGAAACTGTCCGGCATCACTCTCGAACACCTTGAAGAACCCAGGATGATACTTGTTGAAGCTTGGGATGAAGATCTTCACCTGGACCTTCGTTCCCGCCTCGAATTTCTTGCGGCATTCGACCTTCATCCCGCCGGCGCTGATGTCGGCGCAACTCACCTCGAACCACGGCTGCCGAGCCAGAGGGAATCTGAATTCCTTAATCTCCACGCGAAAGCTCTTGGGAAGCCGCAAGTCTCGCCGCTGGTCAACTGACATCGGGTCCACCTCCTCTGCGAATCATCAGGCCTACTCCTCTTTTCGGTAGATGATCGCCCCCGGAAAATGCGTCGGTTTGAATGCCCGCGAAATATTGTGCAGCGACTCGGAATGGCCGATGAGCAGATACCCACTAGGCAACAGGTTGTCGTAGAACGAGCCGATGACGTTGCGTTTCATGTCGTCATCGAAATAGATGATCACGTTGCGGCAAAAGATGATGTGCGAACGCTCAAGTCTTTTCAACTGCATGCGATCGGATAGGTTGATCTGCCCGAAAGTGATGAGCTTCTTCAGTTCCGGGTTGACCTTGTACTGCCCTTCCTCCTGGGTGAAATACTTTTTCACCAGCTCCGGCGGGGTGGTGCGCAGGGCATACTCGGTATAGACACCACGCCGCGCCGAGGCCAGAACCCCTTCTGACAGATCATTAGCCGTGATCCGGATATTCCAGGAGGCGAGCTCGCTGCCCAGAATCTCGTAGAGCTGCATGGCCATGGTGTAGGGTTCCTCGCCGGTGGAGCAACCCGCGCTCCAGATACGGATGCGCTTGTCCTTGGCGGCGCGCTGGCGCTGCACCAGTTCGCCAAGGACATTCTCCTGGAAGACCTTGAGCTGGGGCGGATTGCGGTAGAAGCTGGTCTCGTTGGTGGTCACCACCTCGAACAGCTTGCTCAGTTCTGGAGTTCGCTGGGCGTCGTACTGCAAATAATAGTAATACTCGCCAAAGGACTTGAGATTCAGATGCTTGAGCCTGTTGCGCAAACGATTTTCGAGGAGATACTTGCGATTGTCGGCGATATAGATGCCGCTCTTGGCATAAATGAAATCCCGAAGTTGCCTGAACTCCTCCGGTTCTATGGTGAACTCCTTTTTCAAGGAGATGGTCTTGGAAAAAAGGGACGACATCTAGAGATTTCCTCCCTCTGAAGCCTGGATTTTGGCGAGGGCCTCCTCTGTGGCGGCCTGCAATTCGGGATCATCGGAATTGACGAGTTCCAAAAGTGCCCTGAATGCCACCTTGCCGCCGATCTCGCCCAGGGCTTCCACCGCCTTCAAGGACAACAGCGTCTTGCCGGAATGCATCAGGCCCACCAACTCGGGCACTGCATCGGGCAGGCGGCGTGCGCCCAGCGCCTCCACCGCTCGCACACGGACCCAATCATCCTGGTCCTGCAGGGCCTGCTTCAAATATTCCAGAACCTGGACGTCCGGGCACTGTCCCATCAGTTCCACCACGGTCAGGCGCACCTCACGGTTCTCATCCGAAAGCCGGGCCTGGATCACAGGCAACCACTCGTCCAGCTCCACGCACATACCGGCAAAGGCCTCGAGGGCAACCTTGCGGATATCTGGAACCTCGTCCTCCAGAGCTGATTTGATGTCGTCAATGTGTTCCTGCACCCCGAGTTTGCCCATGGCGTAAACGGCCATCAGGCGGTGCACCGGATCCGGGCTCTTGAATAGTTCCTTGAAGCGCTCGCTCATGTCGGGGCCACCCACGGCCACACAGGCATCCAAAGCGGCTTCCTTGACGTCGTCGTAGGGATGCTCCAAAAACGAGAATAATGTCTCGCCAAGGGACTCGTCCCTCAATTCACCCAGGAAGCTCAAGGCGTTCTTGAGCACCGTGCCGTCATTGTGCTTTTCCAGCACCTCCACGAAGAAAGCGGCGGCCTCTTCCCCGGCGCAGATGAGCAGGGCGGCGATGATATCGCGCTGTAGGTCGCGCTCCTTGCCCCAGAACGCGTCCATCAGCAGTTGGGCGACGCCCTCTTCTTCCAGGCGGGTGATGGCCTCCACGGCCAGGCGGGCGGTCTTGTACGAACCGGTGGCCAACCCCTGCTCAAGGGCCTTGGTCAGGCCGATGTTTGCCAGGGCTTGCACGGCCAGTTCCAGACGGTCATGGTCAAGGTCGTAGTCCATCTGGGAGGCGACTCCCAACACCTCGCGCGAGGCCTTTTCGCCACCGACAAAGCCCAGACCGAGGATGGCCGCATCCTGGATGTCCACTTCCTCGTCATGCAAGGCCACCAGCAGATATTGGCGGAAATTCTCGCGCTCGGTTTCCGAGAGCATGGTCAGCGACCTGCCCCCCAGAATCTGCACCACTGCCTTGACGATCTTGTTGCGCAAGGCGGTGGGAGATGTCTCGAGTTGGCGGAGCAGCATGGTCACGGCCTTGACGTTGCCCATCTCGCCCAGGGCCTCGACGATCATGGAGGCCACCAGGTCCGAACTCTTGGCCATGGCCTTGGCCAGGGCGTCCACGGAACTGTCGTCGCGAACCTTGGACAGGGCCTCAATGACGGCGAACTGGATCCATTCCTCGTCGCTCAGGGCCTGGTTGAGATATTTGGCGCCTTCCTTGAGTCCCAGGTTGCCCAGGGAAACCGCCGCCTGGTAGCGGACATTGACCTCTGGGTCCTTCAGCAGAGCCTCGCCCAGCGCAGGGACGGCAACCACGCTGCCGGTGGCCCCCAGAATATCGGAAACGAAGATACGCACGTCGTCGTCCTCATCGCGCATCAACTCGATGAGTGCAGGCAGATCCTGAGCGCCCACGGCACGCAGAATATCCATACTCAGGTTGCGGGCGGGGGCGTCGTCGGATCGCAAAAGCGGAATAACGGCGGCCACGGTGCTCTTGCCGCCGATCTTGCGCAGGGCACGATCAGCGGCCTCCTGGATACCCAGGTTTCCGGTGGAGAGGAGGCCCGCAAGGGCCGGAACCGCTTCTTCGCAACGGTGCTCCCCCGCAAGGTACGCAGCCTCGCGGATATCCTCAGCGTTCCCCCCGGCGCGCAACATCTCATGAATGCTCTTGCAGTCCTGCATACGCTCCTCGTCCGTCCCGTTCGGTGGCACCATCCCCAGCGCAGGGATTAGGCGTAGAGGTTGTCAATAATAGCGGCGGACATGTCATCGATATCGACGATTTCATCCGCAAGCTGGGCATCGACGATCGCCTTGGGCATCCCGTAGACCACACAGGTCGCATCGCTTTGCGCCAACGCCCTGCCGCCACGGCTTTTCAGTTCCTTCATGCCAATCATACCGTCATTGCCCATGCCGGTCAAAATGACGCCAAGCGCCCGGCGCCCGACTCCGTTGGCGACAGAAGCCATCAATTCGTTGGCCGAGGGCTTGTACAGTGCCTCGGAGGGCTCGTCTGAAACCACGATGTTGATGCGGCTGACCTTCTGATCAATGCGCAGATGTTTGCCCCCAGGGGCCACATAGACCGTACCAACCCTGAACTGCTCACCGTTTTCCGCTTCCTTGACATGCAGTGCGCAGACGCCGTCCAGCCGCTTGGCAAATGGCCCGGTGAACGCGCCAGGCATGTGCTGGGCGATGAGGATGCCGGCGGGGAAATCCGCGGGCAGCCCCGAGAGCACCTTCTGTACGGCCGGAGGCCCGCCGGTGGACACGCCAATGGCCACCACATCGCGCTTCTGGCTACGCGTGGTATGCGCACGAGGAACGCGGGGCGGGGCGGAAGGGGCCGCGGGGGCGGCGTGGGTCAGGGCACCGGGAGCACCGGGTGTGGACCTAGTGGATTTGAACAAGGGACGACCAGGGGCGCGAAACCTCCGGCCAGCTACGGCGAGGACCCTGTTGCGCAGGTCTTCCTCGATTTTGATGATGTCCAGCGAGACCTTGGAGAGCTGCTTGGGAATGAAGTCCACGGCACCAAGCTCCATGGCCTTCAGGGTGGCCTCCGCGCCCTCGGTGGTCAGGGAACTGACCATGAGCACGGGCCTGGGCATCTCCATCATGATGTGCTTGAGGGCCGTCAAGCCATCCATCTTGGGCATTTCAATGTCCAAGGTCACGACATCGGGTTGGTGCTTGCGAATCAGTTCGAGGCCTTCCTGGCCGTTTCTGGCCGTGGCAACGACTTTGATCTTGGGGTCCTTTTCGAGCATCGTGGCGATGGCCTTGCGCATGAAGGCAGAATCGTCGACAACGACAACGGTTACCACTCTTGTCTCCTTTGTCTATTCCCCAAGGCTTGACCGCGGCTAGAATCCCTATGGCGGCCATGCCCATAAACCTGTTTTAGGAACACACCCATAGTGCGCCGTCACTCTATTTTACTAATGAAAATACGCAAGAAGAACAACGACAATTTTCCCCCTCCGACCTTACTCAATCAGCAGACAACGAATCGGGACATATTCAAGGCAACGTCCATGCCGCGACTCGCCCACCCCCTTGTGCGATGGTCGCATTAATAAATCACTTTAAAAACGCCAAAGGCTTGCCAAAGCCATCCGAACCGGATAGAAACTTTTTCCCAACACATCGGGATGTGGCTCAGTCTGGTAGAGTGCTGCGTTCGGGACGCAGAGATCGCTGGTTCGAATCCAGTCATCCCGACCAATAAAATCAAGGGTTTAGAGGCAACAGCTTCTAAACCCTTTTTTGTTTTGCTAACCTATTGCTAACACACAAGACGCAACCATGCTTGAGAACACCCTTGAAAACAAAAGACAAGAAGGCTAGTTATAAGTAACCAATAAAAAGGCAGCACTTAACTCCTCCAAACTTCGTTGTGGAGCCTATTTCAATGATTAGCCACGAAAGCAACAAATCCTCCAATCGTTTTGCACACGGCACCCAATGGGTACGGGCAGACTTTCATCTGCATACCAACAGTGACCGTGAATTTAAACTCGATAGCGACGGAAGTAAATATTACAAAGACTACATAAAAGCACTTAATGTTAGTAATATTAGCCTAGGTGTTATAACTAATCACAACAAGTTCGCTTTTATGGAATTCAAATCGCTAAAAAGGGAAGCGATGAAAGAATCTATCTTTCTTCTTCCTGGAGTTGAACTATCAATCGGAGATGGATCAAACGGTATACATACCATTATAGTATTCAGTGACAAATGGATTGAAAATAATAATGATTTAATAAACCAATTCATATCAACCAATTTTAAAAACAAAACATCTGATCAGTATGAAAATGAAAACGGAAGGAGTGACTTCGGAATAATTGAAACAATAAGACTCCTAGAATCTTATCACAGAGATTTTTTTATTATATTTCCACATGTAGAAGAAAAATGCGGCTTGTGGAATGAGCTTGATGGAGGAAGACTAATCGAGCTTGGTGAAAATGAATTCTTTAGGAAGCACACCCTTGCCTTCCAAAAAGTAAGAACAATAAATAAAGCAGGAAAGAAAAACAGAGCACAACTACAGCAGTGGCTCAAAGAAGCGTACCCCGCAGAAGTCGAGGGGTCTGACTGCAAATCAATAGACACCATTGGCAGAGGAGGAGAATGTCACATCAAAATTGGTGACTTCTCTTTTGAAGCTGTCAAGTACGCCCTCATTGACTATAAAAACAGGGTATCCACCACCCCGCCTTCTCATGACACCTCACACATCACCAGCGTTCACTTCAAAGGCGGATCGCTGGAAGGGAATGACATATTCCTGTCACCCGAGCTAAACACTCTCATCGGAATCCGTGGCAGCGGCAAATCCTCAATCCTTGAAGCTATCAAATACTGCCTAAATATCCCCCATGGCGACAAGGCAGCAGACAGAGAATATAAAGATGAACTCGTGGCTCACTCCCTCGGTAGTGGCGGAAAAATTACCATCAAAGCCATCGACAGACGAGGGCAGAAATACGAAGTCCACAGGATACTAGACCACGAAGCGGATATCTTTGTTGACAACAAATTAGTACCTGGCGTTTCAACACGCGAAACAGTTCTACATAATCCAATATACTTTGGCCAAAAAGATCTCTCCAGCTCTGGTGACGGGTTTGAAAAAGATTTAGTAGAAAAATTAGTTGGAGACAAACTTAAAAAAATTCGCACCAAAATCAATATTCAGAGCCAAAAAGTTATTGATATAATCTTGAGACTTAAAAAATTATCCAATGTTGAAGAAAAGAGAAAAGAATATATTTCAAAAGAACAGCAAGCACAATTCATGCTTAAGTTCTACAAAGACCATGGAATAGAAGAAAAATTAGAAAAACAAATTTTCTTTGATGCAGATTCCAGAAAATGCAAAGCATCTGTATCTATAGTAGAAAACTTCATAAACGACATTGAAGAGATAATAAACTCCCATGAAGATGAAATTAAAAATGCTGCAAAATACAAAACAAAAATTAACGAAGATTTCTTTGCGAAATATTGGAACGAATACAACACAATAATCGCACTTTTTGATAATATCAAAGTAGATACTGATAAAATCAAAACGAAACTCACAAACCTCAGAGTGCTCGGGAAAGATTTCGACGAGACTAAAGACAGCCTCAAAGAAGAATTTGCAGCAATTGAGCGCAAGCTGTCCGAGAAGCTAGAACAAGAGGGCGCAAAAGGAATACGGCCAGACGAATTCCGCAAACTGAAGAGCTCTCTTGATCAGACTAGTCAAATGCTAAAAGCTTTAGCCAAACAGGAAAAAGAGCAAGCAAACCTTCGCTCCGAGCTACGCCAAGAGCTCAGTCAGCTAAACTTACTTTGGCACGAAGAATTTTTAGCAATTCAAAATGAACTCAACAAAATCAACCAAAACAACTCCTCGCTGCAAATAGAGGCCGAGTTCAAAGGTGACAAATCAAAATACTTAGCCTTCATCAAAGATACTTTCAAAGGTAGCCGTATCAGAGAAACAACGTTAGCAGCCCTCATCGATGAACACCCTGACTTTGGCTCAATGTTCAACAACCAAAGCAAGGTCAACGAATCCCTTGGGCAATCCTATCTTGTTTTCAAACAATACTTCAGGGAAAAAACTGATTTATTACTCCCTTGGCAAGTGCCAAATAAGTTCACTATCAAATACAGGGGAAAAGAACTTAAACATCATTCCCTAGGACAAAGAGCATCTGCATTAATTCTTTTCGTATTTAGCCAGAAAGATCATGACGTTGTCATAATAGACCAGCCAGAAGACGACCTCGACAACCAAACAATATATGATGATGTTATTAAATTCATCAGACAACTTAAACCAAGAACACAGTTTATATTTGCGACACACAACGCCAATTTCCCTGTCCTTGGAGATGCAGAACAGGTTATAGCCTGCTCATACTCCATGGGAAAAGTAAACGTTATATCAGGAAGCATTGACACACCATCCATACAAAAGAAAATTGTCGATATAATGGAAGGCGGAGAAGAAGCTTTCGCGCAAAGAAAAAGGAAATATGAAATATGGAAACCACTGAACTAATAGAAATCATATCGCGTGGAGAAGATAGCTCCCACCAGTTTAAGATTGACATAACCAACGCTACATCACTCGCTGGTGAATTTGTCGCATTCAGCAACTCTTCTGGGGGAATTTTATTAATTGGAGTCGATGACGATGGAAATATTGTAGGATTAAGCAACGAGGACATCAGACGCATCAATCAGCTCATTTCAAACACTGCAACTAATAACGTTGAACCTCCAATCAATCCTAAAACAGAAAATATTTCATCACATAATGGGATTATTATCGCAGTCAGCATCCCGCAAGGGATTAGCAAACCATACATGGACAACCAAGCAAATATTTGGGTCAAAAACGGGTCAGATAAAAGAAAAGTCACTTCGAGAGAAGAAATTAGACGTATGTTTCAAGACTCAAGATTGATACATGCAGACGAAACACCGGCACGAGGGATGCAAATTGGCAATCTAGACAAAGAATACTTTTCTAATTTCATATATAAACAATTCAATGAAAGAATTGAAGACCAAGATAAGCCAATCGAAAACACTCTTGAATCAATGAACCTTATGAAAAATGGAGAATTCAACATCAGCGGAGCATTACTTTTCACGAAAAATCCAAGCATTCAAAATCCATCTTTCATGATCAAATCAATTTCACTCCCTGGAGACGATATTGATCCTGATCAATACATAGAGTCAATCGACCACACCGGAAAACTAGAAGACATATACAACTCTACAATAAATTTTATAAAAAGAAACATAAGGTACATTCAAAATAATCAAGGCGTAAACGCGAAAGGCACTCCAGAGATACCATTAATCGTTTTCGAAGAACTCATTGCAAATGCATTGATACACAGGGATTATTTCACCAGTGCGCCAGTTAGAGTTTTTATATTCAAAAACCGTATTGAAATTATTAGCCCTGGCCATTTACCTAACAGCTTAACTGTCGAAAACATAAAAAGAGGCAACTCGAATATGCGAAATCCAACACTCGCATCCTTTGCATCAAAAATAATACCTTACAGAGGCCTTGGCAGTGGCATATTACGCGCCTTAAAAAGTTATCCAAACATCAAATTTGAAGACGACAGGGATGGCAATCAGTTCATAGTCACAATCGACAGACCAGAGTAATTCAATAAATAAAAATAGTGCATTACCTCGTTAAAAGCAAAAATGCAATGCACCTAGCCTACTGCTCTTTGCCTTTCCCTTTATGGTTGACCTTTAGACTGTTCGTGCAAAGCTTCAACCTCGTCAAAATCACTCATGTTTAGATTTCCCCTCAGAGCCGATCACCCAAAATTCCTAGCGTACGCCAAAGAAATTCAAAACCTATAGACTTATCCAGCCGGACAAACCCACCAAGTGCTCAAACATCAAACAGTTATACCGTACCTACAGCGAAGAGGTGTTTGATTTCTTCGTTTTTAGATCGCTGGCATGTCCGGTCGAATTGGAGGCTACTACAGTTTACACATTTCCCTAGTTTTCCTTTGTCTTAAAATCATTGCCAACGCCTTATGGCCTATCCCCTCATACTCATCACCTTCATCAATTATGTTTTCAAAATACTTTTCATTAACTACGCCTTCATCTAAAAGCTTATTAATGTGTACAGAGATAGTATTTACCTGACACTTGCCGCCCTTGGCGGGGTGATTTTTAGGCAGCGTTTTTGGCTGCCTTTTCCTTGGTCTTTTCATCCTTGGGCAGACCGTCCAGAAAGACCTGAT